>ENA-OQEN01000204-OQEN01000204.1-human-gut-metagenome-genome-assembly--contig:-NODE-204-length-26153-cov-3.601322_pt1 | contig 26153 bp, 31 predicted proteins | sample MGYA00242791_ERZ504627 | MGnify/ENA primary metagenome ERZ504627 (study PRJEB26092, sample SAMD00036316) | human gut metagenome | host: Homo sapiens | study: EMG produced TPA metagenomics assembly of... | reverse complement strand
TGCAGCTGTCAGAATAAAACTCTACGATCACCGGAAGCTTCTCTTTCAGTACTTCCGCTTCAAATTCTGCGGTTCCTACTCGTTTTGCCATCGCTGCCTCCTACTCTTCGACCTTCTTCACGATCAGATCGTATGTGCCGTTCTCATTATCGATCAGCTTTAAGATCTGCTGTCCTTCTTCCTTGAAGCTTCGTGGTACATTCTGCACCGGCTCACCATCGTTCATGGTAACTGCAAGCACCTGACCGATCTCCAGCTCTTCCATTGCTACCTTTGCCTTTACAAATGTCATCGGGCAGACAACATCTGTGATATCAACTCTCTCATCAATCTCAAAATCACCCATTATAAGCCTCCTTTATAACTTCCTTAAATTTATCGATTCCAACACGCTCCAGTGTAAAACGGAAACGCTCACTTGGATTTGCGTAATCATCAAAAAACTGAATGGCTGCATCTGTCACACGGAATAACTGTTCCTCCGATGCGATAACCGGAAGGAAGGATTCTCCCTTGCAGATCTGATTTCCGAACAAGCCACCGAAGGATACGAGATATCCGCTCTCGCCCTTCCATGCATCTGTCGGACACGCTTGGCACATCTGCCACAGTAATTACATTTGCTTGTATCGAGTGTCAGCCTGCCATCCTCGATCGTGATCGCATTCTCGCGGCACGCCTTCACACAGACACCACACATGATACAGCTTGGCTCATCGTAAGAAACAACACATGCGCCCTTGATTCCGACATCATTTTCCTCTGCCTTTAAGCAGTTGTTCTGACATCCGGTCACACCGAACTTGAACTTGTGTGGCAATTCTCTCGCATAATACCGTGCGTCTAATTTCTTCGCGATATCGTAAGTATCAATATTTCCGCTTGGACAGATCTGATTACCCTGGCACGCAGTTACGGTACGAACACGTGGTCCACACACACCCGGCTTACAGCCGCCCTTGGCAAGTTCTGCCTTTACTTCCTCCACATCATCAAGCTTGACAAATGGAATCTCCACACTCTGTCTCGATGTCAGATGGACATGTCCATCCCCATATTTTTCTGCTACCTCGGCGATCTTCTTCAGATTTTCCGCCGTCAGATTTCCTCCGACTACCTGTAAACGAAGCGAGAAGTTGTTCTTCTGCTTCTGTCTCATAAATCCACCTTTTTTTAATGCTGCATAATCAACTGCCATCTCTTTTCATCCTCCTGTTGGTAATGCATGCCCTAACGTCTAAGCGAGTGCCGCTTTGAAATCTTCGATCAGATCCTCGATATCCTCTATGCCCACACTGATCCGGATCAGATCGTCGAAGACGCCTGCATCTTCTTTTTCTTTCTCTGTACTATGTGCATTCAGCGTTGACTCCGGATGAATAATCAACGTCTTCGTATCTCCGATATTCGATACGATCTTTGGTATGCTCAGGTTGTTGATAACGGAAAATGCACGTTCCTTTGATCCTACACGGATCGTTAAGATTGCACCATATCCATTTGCAAGCACCTTATCTGCCACATCATGCCAGGGACTACAGGCTAACCCCGGATAGTTCACCGTGATATCCGGGTATGTATTCAAAAATTCTGCAAGCGCCTTTGCATTGCTGCAGGCACGCTCCATCCTAAGTCCCAGTGTCTCCATTCCGATCAGGTTGTAAAATGCTGTCTGCGGTGCCATACAGGCTCCCGTATTGCGGAACAACCCATTCCGAAGCTTTGCTGTATAAGCCATTTTACCAAATCTCGCGTATTCTGCAACTCCCGGATATTTCTCTTTGTTCCATTTGAACCGTCCGCTCTCTGTGATCACACCGCTGATTGCGTTGCTGTTGCCGTTGATGTACTTCGATGTGGAATTAACAACGATATCTGCACCCTTCTCAATCGGCTTTACCAGATACGCCGTTGCCACAGTGTTATCCATCACAAGCGGCAGTTCATGTCGATGCGCCAGTTCGGCAAGTGCCCCGATATCCACGACATCGAGCTTCGGATTGCCGATCGTCTCTGCGAATATAACACGCGTATTCTCGTTGATGGCTGCCTCGACCGCATTCACATCGCTGATATCCACGAACACCGTCTTGATTCCAAATGCTTCAAAATCATGGAACACATCAATCGAACCACCATACAAACTGGTCGATGCAACGATCTCCTGTCCGCATGTCACGATATTCAAAAGGGCATTCGTGATGGCTGCCATACCGGATGCACAGGCAACCGATGCAATCCCGCCTTCGAGTGTCGTCATGCATTCCTCAAAGGCAAAGATCGTCGGGTTGTTGATTCGCGTATACGAAAATCCGGTTGCCTTATTGTGAAACAGCTTCTCGTGCTGTTCCGCAGACGGCTGGTAAAAGGCACTTGACTGATACACAGGTGTGAGTGTCGCGCCGGTATTGGCATCGCCCATTTTATTTCCATGTAAAAGTTTTGTATTAAACCTCATGCCAGCACCTCCTAGATATAATCTCGTCCTGCGACGATTGTACCCTCATATGTGGATGCAGATCTTATCTGCCTGCTTACTTCTTCCTCATTTGTATCACCTGCAAATACGAGATCATAGGTTCCGGAAAGTGTCTTGTCCTGCTTCTCATTGACAAGCAGTAATACGACAAGTCCGGCACGGTGCAGATGCTTCACAACGGTTTCAATCGCCTCGCCATCGGCCGGTGCGTACAGGTATGTATGACGTCCTTCGATGCTCAGTGCCTTCTCCACTTCCTCGACATACGCACGGTTGATTGTCTTTCCTTCCACGAACTTCACTGTAATTGCCTTCTGGCTCTTTAATGCGGCTCTTGTATTTCTGTCAACTCTGCCCTCGTACAATCCGGTTTCTTCGGTATGTACCTGCTCTACGACACCGCAGGCAGAAGTCATATTTGTAACACGGTCGATCAGGATGAACTCGCCCAGTGTCTTATGATTCTTAAATTCATCGACCACGATCTTATCTGCCAGAGAGATCTTGCAGACCGCAATCTCATTTTTGCTTAAGCTGCTAACCTTCTTTTTCTCGCCGGTGTTGACATCGATCGCATATTCGATATCTGTCACGGCTCCAAGGATCATCTTCGTGCCAAGCTTGAAGAAGAAGTTCTTGCCGTTTTGCAGTTCCTCATCATCATCCAAAGCAGTGTTGCTGTGATGGAAGATGCAACCTTCGCACCAGATGCGACAGTCAGAACGCAACCTCTTGATACATCCACCTCTCGGTCAAGCTGGATGGTAACCGGCTGTCCCTTCACTGCGGATTCGCTGTCCTTGTCACCGATGTAAATGCTCTTTACCTTCGCTGTCTCGTTGCTTGGAAGTGTTGTGATCTCATCGCCCACATGAATGCTTCCATGCTCGATCTGTCCCTGGAATCCACGGAACGTATGATCCGGACGACACACACGCTGTACCGGCATATAAAATCCCTGCTCGCTGTCATCCTCTGCAATATCAATATCCTCGAGATACGGAAGCAATGCCTTGCCTGTGTACCAAGGAATATTTTCTGACTTTGTTGTAACGTTGTCGCCCTCGGTTGCGGAAACCGGAATGATCGTTACATTTGGAAGCGACAGCTCTTTTGTAAGCTCCGCAATCTGCTTCTCGATCTCACGGAAACGTGTCTCATCATAACCGACAAGATCCATCTTATTGACAGCAAATACGAAGTACCGGATACCCATCAATGCACAGATTCGTGCATGCCGCCTTGTCTGGACGAGCACACCCTGCTTTGCATCCACTAAGATTACGGCAAGGTCTGCAAAGGATGCTCCGACTGCCATGTTTCTTGTGTACTCTTCATGTCCCGGTGTATCCGCCACGATAAAGCTTCGCTTGTCCGTTGTGAAATACCGGTAGGCAACGTCGATCGTGATACCCTGCTCACGCTCTGCCATCAGCCCGTCCAACAAAAGAATAATCGATTGCACCGCCGCGGCTTCCAACCTTACTGTCTAATTCAAGTGCCTTTTCCTGATCTGCGTAAAGCAGCTTGGAATCATATAAGATATGTCCGATCAATGTAGATTTTCCATCATCCACACTACCGCAAGTGATAAATTTTAATAATCCGCTCATCTTAGAAATATCCCTCCCGTTTTCTTCGTTCCATGCTTCCGGCTGCCTCGTTGTCGATAACACGCGTTGTACGCTCGGAAGAAACTGCTGAAAATGTTTCCTCTATAATTGCATCCAGTGTATCTGCGGTTGACTCGCATCCACCGGTCAGCGGGTAACATCCAAGGGTACGGAAACGCACGCTCTTGTACTCGATCTTCTCACCCGGCAGAAGCTTCATACGGTCATCATCTACCATGATGATATTTCCATCCCGGTATACGACCGGTCTTACCTTTGCAAAATACAGCGATGGGATCTCGATGTTCTCACGTTTGATATACTGCCAGATGTCTTTCTCTGTCCAGTTCGAAAGCGGAAATACCCGGACTTCCTCTTTCTTCTTGATCTTGGAATTGTAAAGCTTCCACATCTCCGGTCTCTGGTTCTTCGGATCCCATGCGTGATGCTCATTTCTAAAAGAGAAGATACGCTCTTTCGCTCTCGATTTCTCCTCGTCTCTTCTGCCACCACCAAATGCTGCGGTAAATCCATATTTGTCGAGCGCCTGCTTCAACGCCTGTGTCTTCATAATGTCTGTATATGCACTGCCGTGATCGAACGGATTGATGCCCTGCTTTACGCCTTCCTCGTTGATATACTCAATCATCTCAATGCCAAGCTTCTTTGCCATGTAATCACGGAACTCGATCATCTCCTTGAACTTCCATGTCGTGTTGACATGCAGGAACGGAAATGGCGGCTTCTCCGGGTAAAATGCTTTCATCGCCAGATGCAGCATGACGGAGCTGTCCTTTCCGATGGAATAAAGCATAACCGGCTTCTCACACTCGGCTGCCACTTCTCTGATAATGTAAATCGCTTCTGCTTCCAATTCATCTAGATGTGATAACTGTCCCATCCTCTTGTACCTTCCTTTCGATCTAATACTTGTTCGATTCTTTCTGGTTGATCACAACCTGTTCGGTCGTGCCATCCCGTTTCTCGATGTTCCAATAAAGCTTGCCGTCCTCCGCATTCACGGTCATCTTACTTCCCATGCCGCCGATGTCTGCGCCAAGGTATAAGGCGATCGCACCGAACTTGCATTCCTTGATGCACGAAGAACAGCCCCAGCAGTCTTTCGGGTAACGCATGCATGCGGTTCCATCCGGATTTTTGCCGATCAGGCTGCCCGGACAGACAACTGCACATTTGCCACATTTCTTACATTTTTCTTTATCAATGATGATGCTCATAGATGTCCTCCCTTGTTACAATGTAACGAGATCACGGAAGATGATTTTAATCTCGCCGTCCTCGTATCTGGAGTTTACATATTTTAACCACGCATCGCTCTTCTCCGGATAATCCAGATTCTCTGCGAAGCTGTGCCATCGTGTTTCTTTTCTTGCCTCAAGATGTGCGATCACGGATAAGCATACAACCAATCGCTCCCGCAGCTCATAGACAAACATCAGCTCATGCATGTCGTCCGCCTTCACATCGGGTAAAAGCTCCTGCAGCTGCTTGATCTTCTGTTTTGCCAGCTCTAACTGTTTTGCGTTAAACTGGTAATGGGTGGAGATTCCACCCGCGTAATTATCCATGACCTTCTGCATCGCTTCCTCAAGTGCCTCTGTCGTGAACATTCCGGAAGGGTTGTTCAGGTAATGGGTGTATTCGGTAATCTTATCATCCACAACCGCCTGAAGCTTTGCATCGAGTGCCGCATCTGCGGATCTCTCATCCGATGTCCCTGCCTGCTCGTCAAGCATCTGTACGATATGCTTCGCTGCGATCTCACCCTCGACCATCGCGCCTGTCACATATTTCTGTGGACATCCACCTGCCACATCTCCGGCTGCATATAATCCATTGATCGTCGTCTGACGGTTCGTGTCAACCCAGTAGCCGCTCGCGGTATGTCCGCCTACAATGTACGGCTCGGTTCCTTCAATTTCGACATTCTGCTCACTCGGCTTCCTGCCGGATTCAAGCCATTTCAGTGTCTGGCTCGGCGCCATGTTCAGGTAAGCCTTTTTCAGCGATTCGTTCTGTTCCTCTGAAATACCTTCTGTACGGAGATAGCAAGGACCTCTGCCCTGCAGATTCTCCATCACCGTGCCATACACACGCTCCGAAGTTGTCAGTCCGTATTTTGTCTCATAGACCTCGCCGAGTGCATTGACCTGTTTCGCGCCAACGCCCTGGGCGATCGTTCCGGTCGGTGCGATCGTGTCCTTACAACGAAGGGCAATAAACCGCATCTCGAACGTTGTCATCTCGGCACCGCGAGGATCCCCATTGCGAATCCCGCTCCGGTATTAAACGGCGGATACCACATCTTATGTCTCGAAAATCCCGGATTGTTCGGTCGGTACAAGCCAGCCGCGCCACCGGTTGCACAAAGCACTTTCTTCGCCCGGATCACATAGACTTTCTGTTCCTCGATGGAAAATCCAATCGCACCCTTGATTTCGTTATCTTCGATCAGGTAATCGGTGATATTCACCCGGTTTAAGATCGTGACATCCGGAAGTGCTTCCACTGCCGACGCGAGAAGCGGTTTCATATTCTCTCCGTTGATCTTGATGTTCCGGTTGCCTCTAGCGACATACTCTCCATTCTCATCCTTTAAGATGACCAGCCCAAGCTGTTCCATCTTCGTTGTCACACGGTTCAGGCTCTCGGACATCGTGAGAAGCAGATCCTCCCGCACGATGTTGTCCGCGTCCTTCTTCGCATACTCCACATAATCTTCCGGCTTTCTGCCCTTCATGATATAGGCATTGATCGCATTGACACCGGCAGCTAAGCATCCGCTCCGCTTGATGTTTGCCTTTTCCGCTATGATGATCTTGTAATCGGAATTCTCCCGCACGGTAAGTGCCGCATAGCATCCGGCGGTTCCGCCTCCGATGATTAGCACGTCCGTATGAAGAAGCTCTGTGTTCTCGATATTCATAAGCGACTCCCTTCCAGTTTTCCTTTGCACTAGATGTAGAATACATCCTGCTCCTGCATCTCTTTATTCTCTAACAAATATGTCTTTTCTTCATCAAATACATATAACCGGTAGATCAGTACATGTACCGTCTCTCCGACGGATACGAGATCTTTTTCGAGTGACCGCTCACCGGTTAACTCAATTCCGTTGATATCCACAACCACATCCATGCGGTTTCCCTTGAAGATCACTTCCTTGACCGTCCCAAGCTCCGCAGCACTGATATACTGATCGAGCTTTCCGCTCTTCGAGATCTTCACGAACTCCGGCCGGATAACCGCCTTGTCTGCATGTGGGATTCGTTCAAATCCTTTCAGCCGGTCGTAATCTTCCACCACCGATGACCGTCCGATAAACTGTGCCACAAACGGGGTGTCCGGGGATTTATAGATCTCTAACGGCGTTCCCATCTGCTCAACCACGCCGTGGTTCGTAATGATAATCTCATCCGCAACCTCGACCGCCTCATCCTGATCGTGTGTGACGAAGATACTCGTGATACCAAGCTTTGTGACCATCTCTTTTAACCATGTCCGAAGCTCGGTCCGCACCTTCGCATCAATCGCTGCAAATGGTTCGTCCAACAACAGTACCTGTGGATTCGGAGCTAACGCTCTGGCGAATGCCACTCGCTGCCGCTGTCCACCGGATAACTGATTCGGATACCGCTTCTCCATGCCGGCAAGTCCGGTCAGCGATAACAGCTCGGTCACACGCTCCTTGATCTGTTTCTTCGGCATCTTCTGAAGTTCCAATCCAAATGCTACATTTTCATATACTGTCATATACCGGAACAACGCATAGCTTTGAAATACGAATCCGATTCCACGTTTTGACGCCGGGATATCATTGACGCGCTTGCCGTCAATAAATATATCACCTTCGTTTGGATTCTCCAGTCCTGCGATCATCCGGAGAAGTGTTGTCTTTCCGCTTCCGGATGGTCCAAGCAGAGCGACCAGCTTTCCTTTCTCGACGCCGAAGCTCACGTTGTCCGATGCAAGGAAATCACCATATTTTTTATAGATATTTTTCATTTCCACATACATAGTCTCTACCTTGTTCCTTCCGGCTCCTTCTCTTTTCCTCTATGCTCGATAATATTTCTTGCAATCAGTAAGATGATCGCTAAAATCACAAGAATCGAAGATACCGCAAATGCCGCGGTGATTGAGGTCTTCGTCCCCGACATATACAGGGCATCGATCTCAAGCGGCAGGGTGAATGTCTCGCCTCGCGTCTTCGAGAGCGCATTCACCGCACCAAACTCTCCCAGCGCCCGCGCCGTACAGAGGATGATGCCGTAGATCAGTCCCCATTTCATATGTGGAAATGTGATCTTCCGAAATATCGTGAATCCCTTTGCACCCATCAGCGCAGCGGCTTCTTCCTCATCCTTTCCCTGTACATTTAATACCGATGATCTCTCTTGAGACAAACGGAAATGTGACAAACACCGTAGCAAGCACTACGCCCGGAATCGCAAATGCAATTCTCACATCCGTTCCAAAATGCTGATTAAACGCCCGGATCACCGGGTAGAACCATCCAAGTCTGCCGAAGGTCATCAGTAGGCAAGTCCTACGATGACCGGCGATATCGAAAATGGGATATCAATCAAAGTTGCAAGAATCTGATTGCCCCGGAAGGAAAACTTCGTGAGCAGCCATGCGGCGCAGATTCCGAATATCGTATTCACTACAACCGCAATGCCGGTTGCAAGCAGCGTCACAAGTAGCGAGTGACGCACATATTCTGTCGAGATTGACTCAATGTAAAATGTGAATCCCTCCCGCAGGGAATTGACGATTACAGAAAGTAATGGCACAACCAGCATCAACACGATAAACAGTACCGTAATCGTGATCAGTATGATTTTTGTCCGGCGTCTGCTTCGCTCTAATTTCTCATTTTCACTCATGCTGGTTCCTCCTTCCTAATGTATCGCCCCTCACATCCGTTCGGCGGCAGATTGTCAGCGTCATCCTAATATGGGACTTCGTCCCATGGACACTAATTAAAGCAGATTCGTTCTGGCAGATTGTCTCGCCTGAACGATATTGATAAATAACAACAATACAAACGATATAATTAGCATCAGCAGTGCAATCGCTGTGGCGCTCTCATAATCGATCATTCCAAGCTTCTGCATGATCACATACGAGATGACCTGCGTCTTGTCCTTCGCGCTGTTTCCCGATATGTAGATGACACTTCCGTATTCTCCGATACCTCTGGCGAATGCCAGCCCGAATCCGGTAAGAAGTGCCGGTCGTAATTCCGGAAGGATCACGGCAAAAAATGTTTTCCTGCGGCTTGCGCCAAGCATGAATGCCGCTTCCTCATACTGTCCATCCATCTTCTCTAATACCGGCTGTACCGCCCGCACAACAAACGGGATTCCGACAAAGATCAGAGCAATCACAAGTCCTGCCTTCGTATAAGCGATCCGGATTCCAAGCTTCGCGAATATCTTCCCGTAAAATCCACTGTCCGTAAAAAGCTTTGAAAGCGTGATACCTGCAACCGCAGTCGGAAGCGCAAACGGCAGCTCGATGAATCCATCTAACAGCTTCTTCCCCGGAAACTCATATTTGACAAGTGTCCATGCAAGGATCAATCCAAACACGGTATTGATCACAGCTGCCAGGAAGGAACATCCAACACTTGTCAGAAATGCATTTCTCACATTTTCCTTCATGATAAGCCGGAACCACTCCCCCGGCGAAAGCTTCAGTGCATAGACAAGCACCGATGCAAGCGGGATCAGTACGATCAGGGATAATAATGTAATTACGATTCCAAATGTCAGATGATATCCCGGAATCACACGCGTCTTTTTTGCTTTCTTCATCGCTTTTGTACTCTTTCCTCTACGAATGGTTATAGATCTGATCGAACAATGCACCATCATCGAAATACGTTTCATAGGCGTTGTCCCATCCGCCAAAGTCATCGATACTCCACAGATCGATAGTCAGATCAAATTTATCTGCATATTCCTTCAGGATTTCTGCATCGGCCGGACGATATCCATAGGTTCCGATCAACCGTTGTGCCTCATCACTGCACAGATATTCAAGATACTGCCTGCTTACTTCCTGCGTGCCGTTGGCATCTGCATTGTCATCGACGATTGCCACACTCGGCTGTGCCAGTATACTGACGGAAGGATTGATGATCTCATATTCACCGGCATAAGAATTCTGGATTGTGATTGCCTCATTCTCCCATGCCACAAGCACATCGCCTTTTTTGTTCTCCACGAATGTCGTTGTTGCACCTCTGGCTCCGGAATCCATGACAGAAACCCGGCTGTATAGCTTCCGCATGAAATCCTGCTGCTCCGTTTCTTCCTTATATACGGTCTTCGCATAACTAAGTGCTGCCAAGAAATTCCAGCAGGCACCACCGCTGCTCTTCGGATCGGGTGTGATGACTTCCACATCCTCGCGGATCAGATCGTCCCAGTCCTGAATCTGCTTCGGGTTACCCTTTCTTACAAGGAATACGATGGTCGATGTATATGGAGAGGAATCATCGCTGAATTCCTCTTTCCATCCCGCATCGATCAATCCGGTATTCTGGATCAGTGTAATATCATGTTCGAGTGCGAGTGTTACAACATCCGCATTACAGCCCTCCACGACGGATCGCGCCTGTGCACCGGAACCACCATGCGACTGGATAACCTCCACAGTCTCGCCATATGTATCCTGATAATGTTCCTCGAACATCTGATATATGCTTCATAGAATTCCCGCGTCGGATCATATGACACATTTGTAATTCGGATTGTCCCGTCCTCCTGCTTTCCGCATCCGGTCAGAAGGAGCGCAAATGCAAGGAGTCCGAGCATCAGTTTTTTCTTCATAATGTTCCTTTTTTATACAAAGAGTGAAGTTGATAAATATCTCTCCCCGGTATCCGGAAGCAATACAACGATTGTCTTTCCTTCATTCTCCGGACGCTTTGCAAGCTCGGTTGCAGCGAACAGTGCAGCTCCGGAAGAGATACCAACGAGTACGCCATCGGTTCTTGCTACATCTCTGGATGTCTCAAATGCTGCATCGTTTTCTACCGGGATGATCTCATCTAAGATATCCATACGAAGCACATCTGGTACGAATCCGGCACCGATACCCTGAATCTTATGTGGACCCGGCTTTCCTCCGGAAAGAACCGGGGAGCTTGCAGGCTCTACTGCAACCACCTTCACATCCGGATTTTTCTCTTTCAGCCCAAGTCCGGTTCCTGTTACGGTTCCGCCTGTACCTACGCTGATACGAAGATGTCAACCTGTCCGTCTGTATCATTCCAGATCTCCTGTGCTGTCGTTGCCTTATGGATGGCTGGATTTGCAGCATTCTCAAACTGCTGTGGAATAAATGCATTTCCATATTCCTCCTTCAGACTCTCTGCCTTGGCGATTGCGCCCTTCATGCCATCGCGTCCAGGTGTCAGGACGATTTCTGCTCCAAGTGCACCTACGATCTTCCGACGCTCCACACTCATCGTATCCGGCATCGTCAGAATCAGATGCAGTCCCTTTGCCGCACATACAAATGCAAGACCGATTCCGGTGTTACCGCTTGTCGGCTCAATAATGATCGTATCCTGATTGATCTTGCCATCCTTGATTCCCTGCTCGATCATCGCATTTGCAACACGGTCCTTCACACTTCCAAGTGGGTTGAAGTACTCAAGCTTGACTACGATCTTTGCCTTCAAGTCCTGCTCCTTCTCGTAATTTGTAAGCTCCAGAAGCGGAGTATTTCCAATCAATTCAGTTAACTGTTTTGCAATCTTCATCTTTGTTTTCTCCTTTTCTTTTTCGTTTCTATTTTTGCCATTTCCTATATTTCATACCTCTTTAGTAGGAATAGTATGTATTCGTTGAGAAGATATTACTACTTAATTCCTACAAAGTCAATAGGTTTTCGAGGAAAATTAGAAAAATTTAGAAAAAAGACGCACATTTTTATTGTACGTCTACTTCCCCACTGCCCGCCGCAGTTTCTTCAGATATTCCTGCGTCTTTTTATAGGTTGCTTCTTCCACGGACTGATTCGAGAAGCCCGCGATATTCAAGATTTCAATTACTGTTCCGGCTTGCGGTTCCAACTCTGTTCTCGCCTCTCCCTGTGCCATATGGGTAAGCATATATTGGATTTGATTCTCATAGTTTTTACATGTTGCAAACTCCGTATGCCGTTTCTCGTAACGTTTCACCATCCGGCTGTAATATAAGATCAGCTTATCATTATAGGAAGCTTTGGCAAATCGGATATAGAATAACATCCATAGTACAAACTGTTTTCCAAGCAGAAATACAACAAATCCAGCAGCGATCACAGCCAGTCCATACACGATATTCCGCATCAGATTGTCCGGAATCGTCAGTGCATTTCCATTCTCTGTAACCGTATCGGAACCGCTTTCGTCGCCGCCCATGAAATCTGCAAACTCATCCCAGAAATTCGTGATATCCTCATCGTCGCTTGACGACGGTGTCACATCCACCGGATACCAGCCGATTACCGGATCGTACACCTCCACCCATGCATGTGCATCGGCATCAGTCACATCCACTTTTACATATGCAGTCTCACCAATCTCAGAATAGCCATCATAATAATCTGCATAATCCGCGCCATCGACCAGCTCGCCACTTAATATCTGATCGTAATCAATCGCATAACCTTCCACATACCGTGCCGGAATTCCCATGTATCGGAAGATCAGCACCGCCGCACTTGCAAAATAAGAACAATAGCCTTTCTTATTTTCCAACAGGAAATAGTTGACAAAATCCTTTTTCTTTGGTGTCTTTCCCGGACGGACGGTATACGGATAATTCTCCTGATAATAATTTTTCAGTTCCTCGATCACATGATCTGTCGTTCCGATTGTTCCAAGCTCCGATGCAACCTGTGACACCGCCTCTAAATTCTCCTCCGGCACATACAGATCCATATCATTATACGCCACAGACTCTGACGTCACGGATGCACGGTTTCCTGCCACACGCGGATAATAGGTGATCGTATAACCGTTCCGTATCGCTTCTGCGTCCGCAGTATAATACGCTGATACAACTGAGGATACACACCCACACACTGAATCTCCATCGTTGCTTTGGCACTGCCCTCACGGTTCTCCTCGTATTGTTCTTTCAGCGATCTTACCTCCGCACTCGTGTCCATGCCATCATAATTCCGGATTTCACTCATCGGTGTCCACTCGTTCGCATATGGGTTATATCGGACGCCAGTAAAAGATTTCAGGTAGATCCGGTTTGATGTATATGGTGCCATCTTCACAACCAGATCGGTCTGGTTATCCAGATAAACCGTAGAAACCTCTCCCAGCTTTCCACCTCCAACACCGCCGTTGGTACCAGTTCTGTGATACAAGCCCTCAAAACCGTCGACCAGTAACGTCGACATCGCCGCCATTGTCAGATCTTTATATTTGTTTCCGGTGTATCCGACATTAAATGACTCCTTCGGGCGAAAGCTGCTTGCCGCCGTCACGACCAGTATTGCAGTGACTACCGCCAGTACCCCTGCCTGCACCATTGCTTTCACGTCATAGACATTAGGCAACCTCTTTTTCTTTTTCCCTGCACCTGAAACTGTGCGTTGCTACGCTTGACTGATACCTGCGGACTGTAATGCTTTCCCGCCTTAAATATAATCGCCATAGCCACACCGGCAAGCATCATAAGCACATACAACAAATCCGGCTCCATCGTCAGATAAAGCGGAATCAGATTCAGACACATGATAATCACGATTGCCGTCACATACTGCATCCGTCGGGAGATATAGACATTTAATAAGATGTCAAGCACAATACCGATAAAGAGTGCCACAAACGTGACTGTCACATACCGGTTGCCAATTTTCTCCTCATATAACCTCTGAATATCCACATCGAAATACTGGGCTGCATTATCAACGTGATGTTCACGATCGCATAAAATCCACTGTTGATGTAATCACGGAATGTAAATACCAGAAATGCAAAGGTGACAAACAAAAACAGATAACCGAGGTTTTCCACCATCAATCGGTAATACAACATTGCACAGCCAAGCGATGTCAGTAAAATCAAAGCATGGCAAAGCCCGACATGAAACGAAATGTCAAATGCCGTCAGATAAAAACCGATACTTCCCATCGAAAGAAGATAGACAATGAAGCCCTTCAACAACAGAGTAAGCACCCGGTTTTCCTTCTTCTCGAAGAATTCCTCCTGCAGGTACACACCCTCGCACAGTTCCATCGATTCAATTGTATCTGCATGTTTCTTTTTTGCCATATTATAACCTACTCATTTTCCCGCACCTGCATCTGCGCACCCTGTCCATCACTAAATACATGCAGATATGCATGCATTTCCGGGTGCACCAGTGCCATATGATCTGCCGCTTCACTCGGATTCTTATATGCCTTCTCATAATACAAACGGGCAAACGCCGCATCTAGTTCTTCCTTATAATCAATCCTCACATCTTCATATTCATAGCGGTTTGTACTCCAATACAAAAGCCGCACGGTCGTCTGCTCCTGTATCAGTTCCAGAATCACGGAATACGTCATCGTCAGAATCGCCGCCAGATTCACCGGTTGATCGATAAAAAGCTCCGGCACGATCACAAGCTGGTGATCCGACATACTCACGCGATCCTTCACCATCAGGATATCCCGCTTTGCTGACAGCTTCCAGTGGATACTCATCAGCTTATCGCCCGGAATATACTCCCGGACTTCCTGCACGTCAGAGAAATCATTGCCCCGTTTTGAGCTTTCCTCGCTCTCCAACATGCCCTGTTCAAGTGCCGTCTTTTCATATGCGATATCCGTCACAGCCCGCGGCAGGATACTAAGCTCCGCCGTCTGCTCCACGTTCTTCAATCGAAAAAATCCCATCAGATCTTTGATATACACACGTGACACACTGATCTTTAACAGTCCCGGATACGTCGCCACAACCGGAAGCGTAAGGGTATATCCTTTTCCAGCATGTACCGGCACGGAAAATACCTGTTGCCCGATCGTCTCCATCAGAGTGTTCTCCACATTACGATCAGCTTCGTATCCAGCGAGACAAACCACGTTGGATTTTTGATCTGTATCGTAAAATACGCAGTCTCCCCCTGTACCCCATAGGAATCCTGCGCATGATGAATCTCTACCTGCAAATAATGCCGCAATACCCACACCGACATTGCGGAAAGGATTGGTCCAGCCACCATCAGCACAAGCACCAGAAAATAAAACTGGCTATGCAGAAAATAGTAGATCATCCATTTACAAAGAGCAATAACCCATATCCAATTATCCGAACAATATATTCTGCCAATCCTTATACCTCGGTGCTGTAACATTTGCGATCACCATTCCGATCGCCTGCTGCATTGTGATACCCTGTGCCTTTCCACGTGCTGACAGCTTCACACGATGTCCTAATACATCACGCGCTACATCCTGCACATCCTTGGCACAGACATAATCTCTGCCGTCGATCACTGCCATTGCCTTTGCCATACGCAAAAGTGCGATCGTACCTCGCGGGCTGGCTCCCATCGAAAAGATCTCCATCGTCCGGGTTGCCTCCACCAGATTTACAATATACTCATAGATTTCATCTTTCACATAGAGATCATTTGTCATCGCACGCAACGCAAGCACCTCTTCCATCGAGATGACTTCCTGCACCTTCGAAAGTGGTTTCCCTGCATTTCCTTTCAGAATTGCCACTGCATCTGCATGACTTGGATACCCCATGGACAAACACACCATAAAACGGTCAAGCTGGGATTCCGGCAGCATCTGCGTACCAGAAGAACCATATGGATTCTCTGTTGCGATTACGACAAATGGATCTGGCAACGGCCGGGTCACACCGTCAACCGTCGCCGTTTTTTCTTCCATAACTTCAAGCAATGCGGACTGTGTCTTCGGCGAGGTTCGGTTAATCTCATCCGCTAAGAACAGATTCGTAAATACCGCACCTTCCCGGTATTCAAAATCCTTGGTGGCAGAGTTATACATGGAAAATCCCAGGATATCACTCGGCAGTACATCCGGCGTAAACTGCACACGCTTATAGTGCATTGACATACTCTTTGCAAAGGTTGTTGCAAGCGTCGTCTTACCTACACCCGGAATATCCTCCATCAGAATATGTCCGCCTGCAATCACGGCAGCAAGAACCTTCTTTACAACATCCTCCTTGCCCTTGATCACTTTATTTACTTCCGCCTGCACCTGTTCGAGCTTCTGACTCATTCCGTCCATCTGCACACCTCCCGCATCTTTACAACTATCTTATTCCTTTACGATTCCGAGCTTCTTTGCCTCATCCGATACTGCCTTGGCAACGACCTTTGCCACTCTCTCATCAAAAGCACCCGGAATGATATACTCCTCATTTAATTCCTCATCTGTTACGATCGAAGCAATTGCCTTGGCTGCCGCAATCTTCATCTCCTCTGTGATTGCCTTTGCCTTCGCATCCAGCGCACCACGGAAAATACCAGGGAATACAAGCACGTTGTTGATCTGGTTTGGATAATCAGAACGACCGGTTGCCATCACGCGCACGCCGCCCTTCTTTGCTTCCTCTGGCATGATCTCCGGTGTTGGATTTGCCATTGCGAATACGATTGGATCGTTTGCCATCGATGCGACCATCTCTGCAGTTACAATATTCGGTGCAGACACACCGATAAAGACATCCTTGCCCTTCATGATCTCAGCAAGCGCCCCAGTCTGCTTATCTTTATTTGTCACCTCTGCCATCGCTGCTTGTGCCGGATTCATCCAGTCCTCACCCGGACAAAGTGCTCCGTTTTTATCGACCAGTACAACATTCCCGATACCGAGTGCGAGCAACAGCTTGCAGATAGAAATACCTGCGGAACCAGCTCCATTGATCACAACATTTGCCTTATCAAATGGCTTTCCAACCAGCTTCAATGCATTGATCAATCCTGCCGATACAACAATCGCTGTACCATGCTGATCATCATGGAATACCGGAATATCCAGCTCTTCCTTCAGACGGCTCTCAATCTCAAAACAACGTGGAGCAGAAATATCCTCCAGATTGATACCACCGAATACCGGTGCGATCCGCTTTACTGTTTCCACGATCTCATCGACATCTTTTGTATCCAGACAGATTGGAAATGCATCCACGCCTGCAAACCGTTTGAACAGCACAGACTTTCCTTCCATAACTGGAATCGCAGCCTCCGGTCCGATGTCGCCAAGTCCAAGTACAGCCGTACCATCGGATACAACAGCAACGGTATTTGCCTTGCAGGTATATTTGTATACGTCAGCCGGATTCGCATGAATCTTACGGCATGGCTCTGCAACACCTGGTGTATAAGCGGTGCTTAAGTCATCGCGGTCATTGATTGCGACCTTAGAGACAACCTCCAGCTTTCCGTGATTTTCTTCATGCATCTTCAAGCTCATCTGATTATAGTCCATCTTTGTTTCCCTCTGCTTTCTTATTTCATTTATTTTAGTTCATCTTTACATGATCGATTTCGTCATTGCAGTTTTTGATTGACTCTTTTGCAGCGTCAATCTTCTCTACCAACGGCGAAAATTCCGGATCCATCTGCGCACCCTCTTTTACCTTATTGTAGAAGATCTCACCGATTGCTCATATGTCTCCTTGATATTTGCCTTTTCCTTGCTGATCTTTGCTTTCAGCTTTGTAACCTCCACTGCGTCACCAGCTTCACTCTTCACTGTCTTTACAAAATCCTTAAATGCCATTTTCATACCCTCCTACACTTTTTCTATTTTACTAACAGGTACTGCCTGTCTTTTTATACAACTTCAAACCATACATCTGTCCAAACAGATTTACCACTGCACAAACCAGATTTGCAATCAGCACATACAGGTAAATCGTATAAAGTCCGATCTGCTTATGCATCTCCACTCTGGAAAACATATTGGCGATATCTCCGGTCTTTGCATTTCCAACCAGATAGAGCACCAATGCTGCAACCGCCAGAACTGTCATGGCAACCGAAATCGGGAAGAGTGGTTTCTTCTTCGGATTGATTGCTGTTACCGTACCTACCAGAGATAACACACTTGTACCGCCATCAGCAGTCCCATCACATACAGAAAGATGCGGATCGATGGACTGAAATCCGCCGCAACCAGATTATCGCTCAAAAGCACGATATCGGTCTGCGTCTCATCATACAGAGTCTGCAGAATATAATAAAATCCTCTTGCTGCTACAATCATGGCAACCACTGCGGAAGCAGCTGCCATAATCGTCATGATCATAGACATGCCGGAATAGAAATTCATCTTCACATCTGCGGCTGTCTCCGGCTGCGCGTTCTTTGCTTCTACTGGTTTCGGTTCTGGCTTTTTCTCTGCCTGCGGCTGTTTTGGCTGCGCCTTCTCCTGTGCCTGTCTCAGCTCCTTTTTTCCTGTTGTCTTTCTTTTTTGCTCTTACTCATCTTCTCCATCTCCTCATATATCTACCATTTTTACATCATGTCAAACAAACTGAGCTGTGTTCCAATCGTCTTATTCTTATACTCCCGCGTGAACCGAAGCAGTTCTTCCTTATCATACTGGATTCCATGCGCCTCGCAGGTCTCACGGATGCACGCCATAATCTCGGTATAATTTTTTGTCTTCAATGTCTTCTCGTCTGCGTAAACTGCCTCATACTGATCGTAGATATCCGGGAAATTCTTATAGAGCTGCTGATAAAACCGCTCCCGGTTTCCCTCTCTTAAAACCGGACACATTTTGTCCGTCAGGATTCCATATACGCCCGCTTTCACACAGTACGACAACAACCCCTGTATGTTCTCCATGTCATCATTGATAAACGGCAGGATTGGTGCCAGGTTGACGATCACTGTGATGCCCCGCTCCGTGAGCTGCTGCATCAGCGAAAACCGCTCTGATGGAAGCGACGTTCCAGGCTCTAACTTTTTCGCGAGCGAATCATCATAGGTACTCAGCCGCACGATCACGATGCATTTGGTCTTACGGTTGATCTTATCTAAGATATCAATATCCCGCAGTGCAAGCATTGAATGTGTATGTAATACCAATCCAAAATCAAACCGCTCGATCTGGTTCAGACACCGCCGCACCAGTTGCAATTCCTCTTCGAGCGGAATATACGGCTCCGACGAAGAACCGATCTGTATCATGCTCCTTGTCCGCTTTTTCTTCAATGCATACTCCAGCATATCCACAGCATGGGCTTTTACCTCGATATCTTCAAATTCGTGATCCATCCGGTGGCAGGTACTGCGTGCATCGCAGAACACACACGAATAACTGCATCCCCGATAGATATTCAGACCATTCTGCGGAGATAAAATTGCTTTTACTTCCTTGTAATGCATAACTTATCCTCTGTCTTTCCCTACTATATAAAATCGAAGCTCACCTGTTCATATTCAAGATCCTGATAAACAAGTTCCTCCTGCTCGACTTTGCTTGTATAATCGACAACTACGGTCAGCTGCTTTCCGCCTGCCATCTGTTGTCCTAAAATATAATTGACATCGAATCGTCCGGTGATTGCTGGTGTTGCCCCACGTGCCGGCACGATCAGCTGTACATGATTTGCCGCAAGCAATGCGAAGATCGCTCCCAGATATACACATCCTTCGCCGCACCAAACGGGTTATCAATAAAGATCGTCTTTGTTCCTGTATCCTCATTTCCAATCCGGTACATACCGGAAATGTAATTGATGATGGAAATCAAGAATTGGATATAAATACCCTGCGACTGTCCGGTACTTCCAACGGCCTCCTCGTATTTCAGATAACGGCTCTGTTCTTTGATTCTTTCCCGCTTATACAGACTCAGCTTGATCGCATTCATATCGGTTACAATCACACTGAACAATTTCTTTAAAGTCAAACTGTTCCTAATAAATTTCATCCGGTCGCGATCCTGCTCATAATCATCTGCCTGTGCCACGATGCGGTCTACATAATCCGACATCCGCTGTTTCAAAAACTCATCCTTCACATATGGCACCTGTAAGCTACCATCTGGATCACTTCATCCTCCATGATAATCCGGGAAAGCTTCGGTAATTTATCCAGCTCCGTCCGCACATCCAAACACCGTTGCAGGCACTGCTCCTCGAAGTTTGCTTTAAGCCCCTCCATATCGGTCAGACTCGTTCTCCACACGGTCACGTTCCAGACGCACATATCCAACCATAGACTCCAGATTGTCCACCAATGCCTTTGCCTCTGCATAATTCTCTGGAATCCGCACATCGTCCCGGATCGTTCCCGCAAGCTCATACGCATGCATCTCATCAAACGCCTGTGCCGTATTGCCCTTAAATTTGAGCAGCTCATTTTTCGCACGGTCAAGCTGTTTGCATGTCCGGTCGAAATTCATAAGCTGGGATTCAAACATCTCCCGTAATGTCTCTTTATCCTCTAACATCGGTGTCGCATCTTCCAGACTGATCTCATGTGTCGTTACGATCCGCTTGACATCCTTATACAGATCTGTCATATACCGCTGCCGTTTCTCATAGGTACGATACTCTTCGTCGCACGCCTTTGCTTCCGCCTCCAGCCGTGCCAGCAATGTCTGCCCGCTTTCAAGACTGGCAATGATCTCTGACTCACTTGCATCCACTTCCTCGTAAGAACCATATCCATTCTGGATATTCTCGATTGCATATTGAATGCTTCCATCTAACTTATCTGCTTTGGAGCGGATCTCGGAAAGCTGCCGTTCCTCTTTCTTTAACTGTTCCTTCGTCTGTGCAATATTCTCCCGGCATACGGTAAGCACCGCATCATCCGAGAAATACAGCAGATTCCGGCTTTCCAGATCTGCCAGTTCTTTAAAATCAACACCTCTTCGCTCGATTGATTTTCTGGATTTTTCCATCGAAGCAAGCAATGTGGCGATCACGAGCTGCTTATCTTCCATCGCACGCATATCGCCGCGGTTCTCATCAACCATTGTCCGGAATCTCGCCCGTAAATCCTCATCCGAAATCGTTAATACTTCGTATTCCTGATCGACATTATAATAAGACTCATAATTATCTTTCCATTCACGTACAAGCGTATCCAGCTGTTCCTGCATGAAACGTATTTTCGCTTCTGTTTGCTCTGTATCAAGCCGGCTGTCTCCGCCCTGTGCCACGAACGATGCTTTCTGTTCTTCCAGACGCTCCAGTGCCTTTTCTGCCTCTGCCTGCCGCTGTTCCTGTGTAGCAATCACAGAGGTTAACTGCTCCACGGTATATAACCGGTTCACATCCTGTATGCATGCTTCGTATTCCTGCTTACAATTTTCCTGTTTTTCTTTCGATGCCGCAATCTTCTTGCGGATCATTTCGAGCTCATCCATGCATGCGGTAAGCTGCGTCTCTAATTCCGTCGCCGTCTTTCTTGCATCTGCCAGACGTTTTCCTGCCTCCAACAGATCCCGGTCAGACAGACGGATTAAAAATGCCTGATCCTCCCGGTATGCAGAAAGCATCTCCTCCTGCATGGCAAGCTGATCGCCAATCTCTGTTTCCCGCTGCCGCTCCTTTGCGACCAGTGTGCTGATCGTCTCGGCATCCAGCAGATACTCCGGTGTTGCCGACACCGCAAACACATTGTCTCCGAGATGCATCGCCATCTCTTCCATCCGGTCACGGTCATAAATATAGACTGGAACTTCGCCTGTATCAATTGTGCGGATATTCGGATCTTCTGCCAGGGTATCGTAGTCCTCTGCCACAATCCCATAAACAAGCTGTGGATTTGCTGAAAGTACCGCCGCCTGCTTGTCCGCCGGCAGAGCCGATACATAATCCATTCCGTACATAGCTGCACTTCCATGCCGTGTCTCAATATAATCCAATACCTTCTTGGCAGCCTCGGATACTCCGATCAATCTGCCCTCCGCCAGTCGCTCCGCATTCTTGGCGCATTCCACACCCTGCTTTTTCAGTGCCTCTATCTTGAGCACCGCATCACGGATACGATCTGCCAGCACATCCGACAGTGCTTCCATCTCGGATGCCCCGTAAATTGTCTGTATCTTATTCAGTTTTTCTGCTGCTTCCTCAAATGCCTGTTCCTTCGTCAGAGCTCCGCAAGCTGCTTCTCATTTTCTGCCTGTTGCAGACGAAGCTGCATCAGCCGTTCCTTCTGCGCTTCTTCCTGTTTCCTGCAATCTGCGACAAGCGCTTCCTCCTGTGTCTGCTGTTCCTGCAAAGATGCCAGTAACTCTTTGGACTCTGCAAGCTGCTCATCCACTTTCGTAAACCGGATCTCATTCATCTCCATACGGATTGCGGAAAGCTGTTCGGATAACTGCCGGATCTGCGTCTCAGCCTCCTGCTTGCTATGCTCATACACTGCCTGCTGCACCTGCATCTCAGCAAGCATCTTCTCATTATATTTCTGCTTTGCGACCTCACGCTTTAATTCTTCCGTATCGGCTGCAATCTGGTTGCGCAGGTTCGTCATCTGCACATCCATGCGCATCTTTATATTATAGGCATAGGTATATAACTGTGTCTCATCAAAGGCTGACGCATTCATCTGCGCCTTTACCCACGCCTCCAGTTCATCCTTTTTCCTGCGGTCATCCACATATTCGAGATACTCGTTAATACTCTCTTTTTTTGCGAACTCCGCCTGCTCAGTCTCCAGACGGCTCTGTTCCATTTCAAGCTGTTTTTCCGCCTGTTTAATCTGTCCGTAAAGCTGTTCGAGATGTCGTTTATCCCGTGCAACCTTCAGGCATTCCATCCGTTTTCTCTGGTCGTCCTTTGCCGCACGCTTCTCATTGCGCGTCTGCTCCAGCTTTTCCAACGTCTCGGCATCATTTTTTACAAACTCTTCTCCAGTCACGCAGATATCCGCCAGAAGCTTCTCCATATTCGTCTGCTCCTGATACAGACTCATAAATGACGCGACTTTATCCCGCAGCACCTCGATCAGCTCCGCCTGATGGTCATAGCTTGTAATATCCTTTTTCTTCTTAGCAAGGATCGTAAGTTGCTCCTTGATATCCATGAGCATCTTCGCCATTGTGTCAGAATCCTCGCCGTCACGCATCGTCTTTACTGCATACGCTTTCTCGATGATGCCCTCGATCAGCAGATCCTCCACGACCTTTCGCGTCGTCTTATAATTCGTCTCGAAGTAGGTACGCACATGCCCTCGGTCTTATTGATTCCTCGGATGATCTCCACTGGCTCTCATGCAGACCATATCCGCTGATAAACCGCTGGTATTCACCCTTCCGGTCAAAGATGCAGACCTTCAGTGACATATCACGATGTTCTAACTCTTTCAGATAATTCCGCAATCCCTGAAACGTGATGCGCTCTTTGTCCTTCGACAACGGCAGATTGATAATATCATTTTTATTGTACTCCCGGTAGAAAATACAGTAATTGAAATACTCAATCGCTGCCACATCCTTCTTCACCGTCTCGCCCTCGACATCCTTCGCTTTGCGCGCGCAGAATCCCGTCGTCATATAGCGATAGCCTTCCTTGCGATCCTGCTCATCCAACTTCCATTCGACGAGAGAATGGATGGTTGTATTTCCATTTCCGGTACGAAACAGCTTTTCAATCGGCTGTTTCTCATCGAGTGTACAGTTTGGAATCATGTTCTGCATCAAAAGCAGCATCAGCACACTCTTTCCACCACCATTGCCAGATCGTACAAAGTGTTCTTTCCATACATCCGCATGGTAAAATCATCGTAGTACTGCGTTCCAAAATTATATTTTACATTGTTGACACGAATACGGTTGATACTAGCATTTGTCTCTCCTCCCAGTACTTTGTAAATTTTTCCTTTGTACTCCTCGAAATAGTTCTCCACGATCGCATGGAAACGGTCAGTTGGATAATAGCGGTCTTCCACCGCGATAAATAATTTCTGTTCCTGTAAGAAATTAAACGTCAGTTTCACATATCCGGTACGGGACGCACGGCTGGCACGGTTCTTGTCCTTCTCATCGGAAGTCACAAGTGGAAGCTCATCCCACAAAAGCGCCAGTGACTTGAAACTGTCCGCTTCCACATCACTCATGGAATACACAGACAGATCCTTTGTAATTGACGCAAGATACGTTGTTACCTGCTCTAAAATATCTTCGAGCCGCACATATTCCTTCACCTGATACGATGCGGAATCCTGATAGAACAGTAACAGGAAATTGTACATGATAAAATATACCATATACAGCTCCCGGTTTAACCGTAGCCCAAGCAGACGCTTCATATCATCGTTTGTATATCCAAACACGCGGTTTCCCTCACCGGCAGTCAGATAGACCGCATCCTGATATTCATATAAATTCAAATTCAGTTTTTTCATCATCTTGGTTACAATGTCGTACACAGCAGCATTTGCATAAAATTCTTCATACAGATCCCGTGTGTCCGGATTGCTTCTGGAGATTTCCTGCCCGGTAATCAACGCGGCATATACATCCAATGCTTTTTCCAGATTTCGCTGTTCCATTACTCGGCTGCCTCCCTTTCAAAATTCATATCCGTTACCACAAACGGCTCGACGGCTTCTATATCCTGCATCTGTGGTTTGATCTCTACCTCATCCGTTCCAAATGTGATTGTGAATCGAATATCTCGAATGCGTTCCTTTTCTTCCTCTGTCAGATGTTCGACGACCATCTCTTCTAACATCGTTTCCTGCTTCTCGAGCATTTCATCAACCCGATACGACCGCTTCCCGGATAAATGTACTAGGAACGCATAGTAATCGCGGTTTGTATAGATTTCCTCGCCAAATTTTATTTCAAGGATTCCATTGTATTCCTTCAAGGTAACACGATTCCACTTCTTCAACTGATCGCAGAGCTCGTAGAACAGGTGGGCGAAGTTTCGTCCGATCTTCTCCTCCAAAATCTCGTCCTCATACTTGAAATCTGGTGTCAGTTCCCGCTTTTCAATCTTCTCTGTCTCCTGCTTCTCATCACTTCGAAGCGTCAGGATATTGTCGATGTTCCGCATCGTGAAATACTTATCCATCCGCGGCGCAAACAGCGGTTCCAGCACATGTGCCAGCAGATCCGGCTGATCCAGCTTCATGATCGTATTTAACGCCTGCTTAAAATCAAAGACTGGTCTTAATTTCCGTAATTTCGCCCGGTTGATGATCTGATCGGACAACTGTGACAGCTCGGTTGTCTCACCGATCAGGCGGCTATGATTGTAGATTGTTTTCTTTAACTCTGTCTCCAACTGGCTTATCTCCGAGAGTGCCTTCGAATGCAGGGTCGGTGAACCTCCATCGGTATCGCGTTCAAACTCTGCCTTTTCAATCGCCTTATCGACCAGCGCCTTGTTCTTCACAAATAATTTCTGCTCTTCGGTAAACCACTTTGCCGTCGTGTCCATGAAATGTTCATACGCCTTTGCACCCTCGAACACATCCACTCCAAGCAGCTTTACGACCTGCTCCTTCTGCTCAATCAGCGAGATCACCTGACTGTTGATCCGACGAACCACATCGATACCGCCCTTGAAGTTGTTCGCATTGATCATCTTCTCAAGCAACAACTGGGATACATTGATCTTGCTCTCGTCTTTGATTTCCTTCGTATCCAGATAGAACTCAATGCCCTCTGGCGTAATCGTATAATAAACCGTCCCCTGCGCGATATGACTGTCAATCAGCTTCACGCGTGCGACCTTGTTTTCCCGCACTTCCGGATCATAGAAATGAAACTCAAACGCCCGCCCGTCATTTTTAATCTTATCAAAAATATAGGAGATCAGTTCGCGCAGCTCTACCAGTTCCTCTTCCAGCTTGAAATCCCGCGTCAGAAGTTCCCGCAGGAAATCCTCATATTCTTCATACGTGACGTCCTTTTCGTGGAAATTGTTTTCATTGATGAAAAACCGCAAGGACGCCATCGTGATATATCCCATATCTAAAAACGCATACTTACCTTCCTTGTACTGTGTAAAAGTCGTCTCATTCAACACGAAAACGGATAGTACTTTTTCAGATTCTGCATCCGCGCAC
>ENA-OQEN01000203-OQEN01000203.1-human-gut-metagenome-genome-assembly--contig:-NODE-203-length-26169-cov-5.534867_pt1 | contig 26169 bp, 37 predicted proteins | sample MGYA00242791_ERZ504627 | MGnify/ENA primary metagenome ERZ504627 (study PRJEB26092, sample SAMD00036316) | human gut metagenome | host: Homo sapiens | study: EMG produced TPA metagenomics assembly of... | reverse complement strand
TTGAGCCGTATCTTGAAGAGATATCGCGCGCGGGAATCAGGCGGTTTTCAGAGTCTATCTCGACTATCCCGGATCGGGTATCGGCGAAAAAGCCGTGCCGCAGTTCATCTGGGATATGGGTATAAAAAAAGAGCACTACGACGAATACGGCGGAGGCTGGTGCCCCGACTATTCGGACGGCAGGCTCATTGATATCCTCTGCGATTTTGTGCGCGACTGGCACGCGAATACGACGGCGACCGCCGCATAGCCTATATCACAACTGGGCTTCTCGGCCACTGGGGCGAGTGGCATGTCTGCCTGCCGGAGCTCGAAGCTTCAAAAGAGCAGAAAGCAAAAATTATCTCCGCATTTGCGGAAAATTTCAAGACTACGCGCATTCTGACCCGCTATCCCGGGACTCCCGGCACGACGCGCAGCGGCAATGTCGGCTTCCACGACGATTCTTTCACTCACTCGACGCTCTACGGCGAGAGCTGGTATTTTATGTCCAAGATGAAAAAGGCGCATCAGACCGGGGCCTGGAAAAATCAGCCAATCGGCGGCGAATTCCGCCCGGAGGGGCAGTCGGCGTTCTTGTCCGGCGCGCCGCTCGACGGATATCAGGACTACTCCGGGTGCGTCAATGTGACCCACTGCTCGTGGCTGATGATGGCGGGCGCGTTTGAAGAAAATCTCGGCGCGGACGAAATCGAGCGCGCCAAAACAGCTTCGGCGGCTCTCGGCTATGATTTTACTGTCACAGACGCGAGAGTGATGAAATTTTTCGGCAAAATTTATGCTTTTGTCACGATAAAAAATACGGGCGTCGCCCCGATATACTATGATCTCGGCGTGTCTCTCGGCGTGGGGGACGAGAAAAATGCGCAGTGGACTAAAGCGGAAAATCAAAAGCTCTGCCGCCTTATGCCCGGAAAGAGCGAGGTATTCTCGGCGCAGATAAGCATAGACGACGGGCAGTCGCTCTTCGTCCGCATTGAAAAGCCGCTCGAAAACGGCAAGCCGATACGCTTATCCAACTCGTCCGAGCTGCAGCGCGCCGATGGGTCGCTCGAGCTCGGGAACATGATGAGGTTCTGATATGGAGAAAAAATACAAGGTCTTTTATCAGGGCTCGCTCTACGGCCACTTCGGTCGCGACGCTCGAAGCCGGAAAAACCGTGCGGGATTCTCGCGCCCCGCGGCAAAGCGGCGTCGACAATAGGCATTATCGGCGGCGCGGATGGCCCGACCGTCATCACCTCCGAGTACGAGAGCGGCCACACAGCCTGCTCGTCCATGCATTTTGAGCCGGAATATGAGCCGGATTGGTGCATGGTGTTTTATAATAAGCCGAAAGAGGATATTGAAATTGAACTGATATAAAAAAACGGGACTGCTATCCGCAGTCCCGTTAAGTTTATTCCGCAAGCGAATCCATGTAGTTCTTGTAGTGGGCAAAGACTATGCCCGGCTCCTGAAGGTCGGGGTTCCAGCGCTTGACCCACTCAAGGGAGAAGAAGCCGTCGAAGCCGGCTCTGTCGAGCAGCGTCACAGCGTCCGTGACGGGCACATCGCCGTAGCCCATCATGCGGTATTCGACCTTGAGCCGCGCATGACGGAGTCCTTCAAATGGACGTGCTTTACATAGGTGCCCAGAGCCGCAAAGGTCTCGACCGGGCTCTCGCTGCCGAAGCGCACCGTGTGGTGGACATCCCAGAGCACGCCGCAGTTGTCGCTTCCGGCTCTGTCGAGAAAGGCGAGCATGGCCTTTGAGCTTGAGAGGTCTCCGTTGGTCTCTATCAGCGGAGTGACGCCTCTCTTCGCGCCGTACTCGCACAGCTGGCGGTAGAGCCCTGCGCCGAGCGTGAAATCGCCGACTGTGATATGCGGCTCACCCGTGCCCATGACACGGATATATTTTACTCCGAGCTTTCTCGCAAGGTCAATGTAGCCGCACGCCTCGAGGAACGAGTCCTGCGCCCTGTCGCGGACAGCTAAAGTAGCGCCCGAGGTCAGCGAGGGGATAACAAGCCCCGCCTCGGCGATTTTTGCCTTTGTGTGCTCGATGTTGACATCCGAAAACTCCGGGATCTCCAGAGCGTTTATCTTGTCGCCTATGCCTCTTATTTCCACGCCGCCGAAGCCGAGATCCTTGGCCGTTGCAACGACCTCTTTAAGCGTCCAGCGCGGACAGCCGAGGGTTGAAAATGATAGTTTCATCGTAACAGATCCTTTCGTAATATTCTTTTACGCAGTTTCTATTGAGTCGTCGCTCTGAAGCGAATATTTTTCGACCGCCATGTCGCGCAGAACGAATTTCTGGATTTTTCCGCTCGCGGTCATCGGGAATTCGTCCATTATCCAGACATATTTCGGGATCTTGAAGAACGCGACATTCTCCTTGTAGTAGGCCTTTATCTCATCCTCGGTCATGTCCTCGCCCTCTTTGAGGATGACGCAGGCGCAGACCTCCTCGCCGTACTTCTTGCTCGGCACGCCTATGACCTGAACATCCTTGACGCGGTCATTATGATAGAGGCACTCCTCGAGCTCCTTGGGATATATATTCTCGCCGCCGCGGATTATCATATCCTTGAGCCTGCCCGTGACTTTGTAATAGCCGTTCTCGTCGCAGACCGCGAGGTCTCCGAAGTGGAGCCAGCCGTCCTTGTCTATCGCCTGAGCGGTGGCCTCGGGCATCTTGTAGTAGCCCTTCATTATGTTGTAGCCGCGCGCGCAGAATTCGCCTATCTGACCCGCGGGCAGAGTCTCGCCCGTGTTCGGGTCAACTATCTTGCACTCGACTCCCGGGAACGCCTTGCCGACCGTCGCGCAGCGCGTCTCGAGGGAATCCTCCGTCGTTGTCATCGTGCAGCCGGGCGCCGCCTCGGTCTGACCGAAAACGATAACAATATCATGCATGTTCATCTTCTCGCTGACATCGTACATAGTCTTTATCGGGCAGGGCGAGCCCGCCATGATGCCCGTGCGCATATGCGAAAAATCATATTTGTCGAAGTCCGGGTGCTCGAGCATGGCAATGAACATTGTCGGCACGCCGTGGACTGCGGTGCAGTGCTTTGTCACAAGCGCGTCCATGACCTTTTTGGCGTTGAACATATCAATCGGCACAAACGGCGTTCCGTGGGATATGCAGGACATGAGCGCGAGCACCATGCCGAAGCAGTGGAAGAACGGAACGGTGATGCACAGTCTGTCCTCATGAGTGAACTTCATGCCGTCGCCTATCGTCTGGCCGTTGTTGAGAATGTTGTAGTGGGTGAGCATAACGCCCTTGGGAAATCCCGTCGTGCCGGAGGTGTACTGGATATTGACGACCTCGTGGCAGTCGCACGAGTCGCGCACCGCCTCAAACTCCTTGACCGGAGTCTGCTCGGCGAGAGTATAGAGATCCTTCCAATCGACCATGCCCGCCGGGCACTCGCCCTCGCCCGCGTAGATAACGCTCTTTAAAAGCGGCAGTCTGCGGCTCTTGAGCTTGCCGGGCTCGCAGGATTCGAGCTCGGGGCAAAGCTCGTTTATTATATCGATATAGCTCGTGCCCTTGTAGCCGTCAATGAGGACAATCGCCTCGGAGTCGGACTGCTTGAGCTGATAATCGAGCTCGAAAACTTTATAGCTTGTGTTGACGGTAACGAGAATACCGCCCATCTTTGCACTGCCGAAAAAGGTTAGCAGCCATGCGGGCACGTTTGTGCCCCAGATGGAAATGTGTGAACCCTTTTTAAGGCCTAGTGCCATGAAGCCTCTGGCTATCGTCTCACACTCGTCGTTGAACTCTTTCCATGTTCTGGAGTAGTCCCTGTCAGTGTAGTCGATCATGTTGTCGTCCGGGTACTTTGCCGCCATATCGGCGATCTGCTGACCCAGAGTCTTTTCAAGAAACTTCTGCTGCATTGAAATCGATCCTTTCTTCAAAAATTCGGCTCGTGCCGTTAAGTATATTTCAACCGCTCAAGCGGCGATTGGCTCAATAGGTGTGGTCGCAGATTTCGTTTATCTTGTCGCGCAGGGCAATAAAATCCTCGAACGCCGCGGGCTTCTGGTTGGGATTGCGGAGCAGCGCTGCCGGATGGAAAGTACCCATATAGAGTATACCGTCGCGGTCATAGAAAAGTCCGTGTTCTTTTGTGACGCGAAAGTCCTTCGAGATATATCTCTGGGCGGATATCCTGCGACGCAGACGATTATCTTCGGGCGCATCAGGGCTATCTGGCTGTCGAGCCATGCGGAGCACGCCTCCTGCTCCTCGGGCAGGGGATCACGGTTCTGCGGCGGGCGGCACTTGACGGTGTTTGCGATATAGATATTCTTGTCCCTGAACAGGTCAACGGTCGCCATTAACTTGTCGAGCAGCTGACCGCTGCGCCCGACGAACGGCTCGCCTTTGAGATCCTCCTGCTGACCGGGTCCCTCGCCGATAAACATGACCTCCGCGTCCTCTTTGCCGACGCCGAAAACAACATTCGTGCGCGTCTGGCACAGACCGCACTTGCGGCAGTTCAGGCACTCCTGCCTGAGCTCCTCCCAGGTAGACATTGGCAAACCTCCGTTTCATGTGATTATTTAGTAATTATAGCGTAGATTGTGCGGAATTAATATTTATACGGGAATAATTCTTCTTTTAAAGCCAAACAAGTATAAATTTTTTCTTTCGCATTGCAACATCCCGCGCGGATTTGTGGAAAAAATCGCAGGCGAAAAGCAGATATTCACCGCAAATCGGGAGCTGAAAACCACGGGTTCTCGGCAGCAGACGCCGATAATTTCTCAAAAAATGCAGAAAATTCACAAATTCATGCTATACTGACCGTCGGGAGGGATGTCCGATGACTGCAAAAAAGAAAAAGCCGATAATCGCCCTCGCGGTCGTCTCGGCTCTGCTTACGGCGTTGATTCTTTGGATAATTTGGGGCAACACGGCGCTGCAGCTCAACAAATACACAGTTTCGAGCGAGCGGCTGCCCCGGGCGTGACGGCTGCAAAATCGCGCATATTTCGGATCTGCACAACACCGAAATCGGCAAAAACAATGAAACTCTTCTTAATATGCTGAGAGAGGCGAAGCCAGATATTATTGCTATAACGGGAGATTTGATAGATTCCCGAAAAACCGACGTTGCCGCGGCACTGCACTTTGCGGACGAAGCGGTCAAAATCGCGCCCTGCTATTATGTCACCGGCAATCACGAGGCGAGGGCATCGGAATATGACGCTTTAAAGACCGGCTTAATAAAGCTCGGTGTAACCGTGCTCGAAAACGAAAAGACGGAAGTGGAGAGAGATGGCGAAAAAATCACTCTTATCGGTGTAAAGGACCCGAGCTTCAGCTCCGACTACTTATTCCATGACGAAGAGGCGATAATGGAGTCGCAGCTGAAAGCGCTTGTTGACAAGGATGACGGCTTTACTTTATTGCTTTCCCACCGACCGGAGCTGTTTGAGATTTACGTAACCTGCAATGCGGACCTTGTCCTGAGCGGCCATGCGCACGGCGGTCAGTTCCGCCTGCCGTTTATAGGCGGTCTGGCGGCTCCGAATCAGGGGCTGTTTCCGAAATATGACGCGGGACTGTTTTCCGAGGGAAAAACGAAAATGCTTGTCAGCCGCGGCATAGGCAACAGCATTTTCCCGTTTCGCTTCAACAACAGGCCGGAGATTATTTTAATAGAATTGCAGACGGACGGAGCTTGACTTTGTCCGTTTTTTTGCCGAGCTTTTTGCAGAGCACGACAACCCGCCGCGCGGCATACGGCGCGATTTTGTGGCAAAACAGCCGCAGCAATAAATCTGCTGCGGCTGCCGTTCTCGCTTATTGACTTTTTATTTCTTTCCGCGTCTTTTCCTCTTCGGCGCGGAAGCTCCCGAACAGAGAATATAATCGGGCTTGAAGAAGATGCGGACTATTTTCGGGTTCAGCGTGTCCGCGTGCCGACCGGCGTAGATGCTTCCCGGTATGATGCTCAGCAGGAAGAGCATGAGCGCCGAGAAAAGCGCGATGATTTTCGGGCGCTCCTCTTTTGTGTGGCGTGCGCGGACTTCGCACTCCTTCTCCTGCGTTACGAACATCTCGTTCGCTGCGCCCCGGGCGTAATATACTCTGTAATAGTCGGGGTCGTATCTCGGGCTGACCGACTGATAGCCGAGCTTCAAAACGCCGCCGTTTTTGTATTTTGCAAGAAAAGCGTCCACATCGGGGAGCACTTCGTCGTAGTGGGCTATTTTGTAGTCCATGTCGCCGCCGGTGCGCAGCCACAGCTCGTCGCCATATACCTCACAGCTGTTGAACGCGACGGTGGAATAACGAAGATCGGTTTCCGGCGTCTGCGGACTGAACTCAACGAACAGCATTATACCGAAAAGCAGAGCGGCGCCGATCGCAATTATTATATAAACCGCGATGAATTCGCCGGGATTTGCGATGTTGCCGTTGAACAGATCTTTCTTTTTTGCCGCCCGGAGCAGCGGAATGTTTTTATGTTTCAGCTCGCGGTGACGCTTGAGAGCAAATTCGATAAATTCCTTTTTGCCGACCGCCATGCGGTCAATAGCGATTTTTTTGTTGCCGATATATATCTTGACATCCGTGTTTCTGCCATAGCCCATTATTCCGCTTATGTCGCCGTAGCTATAGGTGCGCTTGACTCCCCAGAGGTTGCTGCTGACGAATTTGTCGGCGCTGTAATATATCCGTTGGTTGAAATGTCCGATGATGAGAAAAATCCCGAGCAGGGCTAAAATCGAAAATATTACGGCGGGGATTATCTCTTTAAACCGCAGAGAAAAATATATACCAACGCCCATCGCGATAACGTCGAATATCCCGACACCGAGAAATACTTTCGGCATCGTGACGCGGCCGGGCTTTGAATTCTCACTCTCCGCGATAGCCATTATCGATTGCACAGCGGCTCTTGAGTTGTAAGTAGACATAGAATCCTCCGAATTTTCAGTATGTCTATTGTACACGGCGGGCGCGGATTTTGCAACAGATTTCAGAGCGGGACATAATTTGCCGTCGGCTGTTGACAAATGCGCTGTATTGAATTATAATACTTCAAAAATGAACTGTCTAAATTTGAAGTGAGATGATAGCATGAACATGGGAATAGACTTCCCGAAGAAACTTACGGCGGCGTATAACGCAGTCTGCAAGCCGCTCTGCCGTGAGCTGAACATACCGCAGACGGCGTTTGATATCCTGATGTTTCTCGCGAACAACCCGGATTACAGCACCGCAGGCGACATAGTCAATGTCAGAAAGATAAAGGCGAATCTCGTCTCCGTCAATGTCGAAAAGCTTGCAAAAGACGGCTATATTGAGCGCACGAATATCGAGGGCGACAGGAGAAAAATACGCCTCTCGCTGACCGAAAAGGCTCAGCCGATAGTCGAGCGCGGAAAGCAGCTCCAACAGTCGTTTTTCGATATGCTGTTTGAAAACACGACGGACGAAATGAAAAAGAACTTCACCGAGACGATCGGGATTATTGACCGCAATCTCGATGAGATGCTCAAAGGGTGAGAGAAATGAAAATATTTATAACAGTACTTGTAACATTCTTTGCCGGAATGGGCGCGGGACTCGGCACGGGCTTTGCCGGCATGAGCGCGGCGGCGGTCATAAGCCCGATGCTCATAACCTTCCTCGGGATGGATCCGTATATGGCGGTCGGCATCGCGCTCGCCTCAGATGTGCTCGCGAGCGCCGTCTCGGCGTATACATACGGCAAGAAAAAGAACCTCGATATAAAAAACGGACTCATTATGATGGCGACCGTCCTCACGTTCACAGTCGTCGGCAGCTATCTCGCGAGCCTGCTCCCGTCGGCAACGATGGGCAGCTTCTCGGTCATAATGACATTCCTGCTCGGAATAAAATTCATCGTCCGCCCGGTCATGACGACGAAAGAGGCGATGGAAAAAATCCCGGCGAAAAAGCGTGCGATACAGTCTGTTATCTGCGGAACGATAATCGGTCTTATCTGCGGATTCGTCGCGCAGGCGGCGGCATGATGATGCTGCTTATCCTCACCACAGTGCTCGGCTATGAGCTGAAAACCGCGGTCGGCACGAGCGTATTTATCATGACTTTTACCGCGCTCACCGGCGCGATATCGCATTTTGCGATAGGCGGAATGCCCGACATGACTGTGCTTATCTTGTGTGTCGTGTTCACGCTCATCTGGGCGCGCATCGCCGCAGTGTTAGCGAACAAAGCTCAGCCCAAGACCCTCAACCGCGCGACCGGCGTCGTCCTTGTCGCGCTCGGGATAGTCGTGTTCGTGTTCTCGCTGATAAAATAATATAAAATCTCCCTCGCGGAATTGCTCTGCGGGGGAGATTCACTCTGCGCATATCTTTCTGTCGGCTGATTTCATGCGCTTGCGGTCATATATTTTGCGGCTTTGCACAACGCGCGTCACGGGCGAAACCCCGTTCCACGACCCGCGCTTTGACGCATAATATTTGCGCCGCTCTTTTTTGCTCTGCTTCGAGAGCGGAACCGTCTTTTTCATTTTTATTCTCCTTTCATGGGGGCAAAAAAATTTGCCCGGTGTATAAAATTTTCCTTGCTTTTTTCTTCGCTTTCTGCTATCTTATAGTATCACTCTTCAAGGAGGTGTTCATATGAACACGAAGTTCTTCCCGGTCATCGACCTCGCGGCAACGGGAAACAATATCCGCCGCCTGCGCATTGAACGCGGGCTGACGGTTCGGGACATCCAGAGCTATTTCGGCTTTGAGGAGCCCCGCGCCGTCTATAAATGGCAGAACGGCGAGAGCCTTCCGACTGTAGATAACCTCTACGCGCTCGGGAATCTCCTCGGCGTGCCCATGGATCAGATACTGGTTCCCGTCAAAAATATCAAAAGTTACAGCGAGCAGCAGGAAGATGCCTGCTGCTCGAGTCATTTCTATGCCCGGCTGTTCCGGATGCGTCAGAAGTCCGATGCGGCATGATCAATTTTGCGGCGCGTCGGGAAAATATTTCCCGAATGCCTGCGAATGAAGCCGGGGCTTCGATGCCGAAAGCGGCAAAAAACAAAGATATTGGGCGCGGCGTGAGTGGGATATAGAGATAGGAGCGCGTTTGCGTCAAAGCGAAAAGCGATTGAGCTTTTGGCGCGGACGGAAGCGAACATCGTTTTAATCAATAAGTAAGTAGTTGAGTTCCGGATTTCCGGGAGTTGACGTGCAGCGTTACAGTTCATCTGCACCTGAACCGATCCTGCGTTCTCTTATCCTGCCGCACCCGGAACAGCCGGGCATAAAGTCAGCGCCTGTTTTCGAGATAATTTTCGAAAGCGTCGGCGAATCCGGAGTTCACATCAAACGGGGGAGTGTAATCGACCGAGGATGTGACCATGCAGATGTCGAGCTTTGCGGACATCTCATCGGCGGCTCTGTCGAGCCTGCCGAGCTCGGCGCGGATGACATTGCGGTCGTAATTTATCGTCGTGACGCGGCGCACGTCGCAGCGGTAGGTGACCTGATTGCCGTCGGTGTTGAAGCGGTAGCCGTGCCGCCGTTTGCAATGGTCTGCTCCGAGCTGCGGATGCCGTTCATCGTCCTGAAAATCTCGGCGACGGTCTGACGCGCGGAGTTGAGCGCGACCTCGCTGTCCATGTCTATGTCGAGATTGTTCTTCGCCCTGCGTATCGCGGCGGCGAGCGCCGACTTCTCTTCGAGAAGAAATACGAGAAACAGCGCGACATCGGTTATTTTGCCGCAGTATTCGGTCTCGGGAATTTCAACGACCGTCTCGTCGGATGCCTCCGGCATGACCTTGTGGCGCAGATTGGTGTTGGTGACTTTTGTTATGTTCGCCCTATTGCGGAGAATATTCTCTGCCTCGCACATGAGCGCCTGGATTTTATTCTGATATCTGAATGCTTCTTTGAGATTCATATCTTTCACCTCGCTGTTTGTTATGCCGATATTTTACATCGCGGCGAAGATTTTGTCATTGAACCTGTGGTTCAAAATTATAAAATCGCTTGGCGAATTTATTGACAGAAAAATCTATTTATGTTATAAGTTGTATAATTTCATGCGGCGCCGAGCCGCGCAGACAAGGAGAACCGAAATGTATTCGTTTTTGCTTGCACTTATCTATCTTGCCTTTATCAGCCTCGGGCTGCCCGATTCGCTTCTCGGCTCGGGCTGGCCGGTCATGTATCTTGAGCTCGGCGTGCCGATATCGTATATGGGTATTGTGTCAATGGTAATATCCGGCGGAACGATTGTGTCGAGCCTGATGTCGGATAGGCTCAACAGAAATCTCGGCACGCGGATAGTCACGGTGATGAGCGTGTTCCTGACGGTCATCGCGCTGTTCGGCTTCTCTTTTTCGAGCCGCTTCTGGATGCTTATTGTTTTCGCCGTGCCTTACGGACTCGGAGCGGGCGCGATAGACGCGGCGCTCAACAACTATGTCGCCCTGCACTACAAGGCAAAGCACATGAGCTGCTGCACAGCTTCTGGGGCGTCGGGACGATAGTCAGCCCGTTCATCATGGGCTATGCGCTGACAAACAGAACATGGAACAGCGGTTACCGTATTGTCGGCGCGATACAGCTCGCTATAGCGATACTTTTGCTCGTGACCCTGCCGGTGTGGAAAGTCAACAAGGCGGCGGACGAGACGGAGAAAAAGAGCGTCGGACTCGTCAGCGCGCTGAAAATAAAGGGCGTGCCGTTCCTACTCATCGGCTTTTTCGCCTACTGCGCCGCAGAGGCAACCGCCATGCAGTGGGCGAGCACATATTTCGTCGAGGTCAAGGGCATATCCGCAGAGCGCGCGGCAACATTCGCGTCGCTGTTTTATATAGCATCACCGTCGGGCGGTTCATAAGCGGCTTTATCACGGATAAGCTCGGCGACCGCAGGATGATAATTATCGGAACGTCCATACTTATATGCGGCGTATGCTGCCTGTTCGTGCCGATGAATTCTTATTTTCTCGCCGCCGCGCATTCGTTGTGATAGGTCTCGGCTGCGCGCCGATATATCCGTGCATCATTCACTCCACGCCGAACAACTTCGGGGCGGAGAACTCCGGCGCTATAATCGGAATACAGATGGCGAGCGCCTATGTCGGCTCGACATTCATTCCGCCGCTGTTCGGGCTGCTCGGCAATGCTGTAAGCTTTAAGATAATGCCATTCTACCTCATCTTTTTCTTCGTTCTGATGATAACGATGATTGAGCTTACGTTCAAGGATAACCGCGAAAAACAAAGCAAAATAAAATCGGGCTTCGCATTCGGCGCAGACCGAAGAGCAAAATATAAAGGTCATAATTCACGTCTGCCGGCGCGGATTATGACCTTCTTTTATTTGGTTTTTGCTCTTTTAAGCGCCTTTTGTTAAGCGCGAAAATATATCGGTGCCGGAGGACAAGACGCCGCGGCGGTTTTATAAAAATGATTCCGTTCCGACGATTCGCAGCAGCTATTGCTGTATTCTTCCGTTAATTTTTCTATTGTATACAATGTGTCGCCGAAAGCGTTCTTAGTCTCTTTTATTGTAATTTTCGCACCCGTTTCCGGTACAGATTCATCATCAAGCCACATTTGTTTATAGACATAAACCGTCTGCAAATTTCCGTCTTTATCATAAAATTTAACGGTTGTCCGCGGCGATTTGGGTTCGGAACAGCACTCCTCAATTACCGTATCGTATTGAATGCCTTGACTATCCGCCCCGAGCCGCGCCAATCCGAACATAAAAAGACAGCTTGCCGCAACCAATAAAACAGTAATAAAAATAAACGGCTCAAGCATTTTCTTTGATTTTATATATTCTTTCCCTTTTATAAACAAAATGCTCAATAACGACAGCACCGCATTTATAGATATAATAATACGAAAAATCTTATCACTGTACTGTTTTTCGGACTCGGAATATGGTATTCTGTTAAAAAGGAGGTTTTATCATGGACTGGGATTACAAAACAAACGGGCATTACTTTTTCGATGATTTCGAACGCGGGGACTCAACCTGCGATATTGAGTTTCAAAAGGGACGCGTCACAGATAAATCTCATCGTAAAGACTCCATGTATCTTTGGGATGACCATTTTTACTTTTTGGATCTTGAACCTTTGTTTTCCGAAGTCATACCGGAATTCGATATGTTTACATGCGGATGCGAAATTAATACGGAACAATGGGAAAAGATTAAAGAGGTCTCTGCAAACTATTGCGTCACAACAAGAGAGATTATTACAGAAATGGACGCGTGGATGACGGAAACACTGAAGGAGTACGGTTGCGTGACCGTGCTCGGAGTATGACAGAGACAGGTTCGACGAAAAAACGGAGCAGGCATAAACCTGCTCCGGACATAGCGAGAAAAAGCAGATGTAACTGAAATCAGTTACATCCGCTCGATATGTCTTTGTACAGCATATTTGATACAATGTGACCACCTGTCCCAAAATGTGACCCTGCGCCTAAAAATGTGACCACACATAAATAAAACAGTTTTTACGGATTACAAACAGCACAAGGTTCCCAACCTTTTCGTTCAGCTTCAGCCACAGTCATTTTAGTACCATTGCATATCTGCAACCTTCAAGATGATAATGATTACCTGTCCTTGAACCATAAACGATTTTTTGCGAACGAGAAGTTGTAGATTCAGTAGTTTCCTTAGTCGTCTTTTCCGTGGTTTCTTTTGTGGCTTTTTCGGTAGTTTCTTTTGTAGTTGTTTCAGTGATTAGTTTATCAGTATTTGCGATTGTTGCTGTTTCAATAAATCCCGTTGTGGTTTGAGGTTCCGGATGTATTTTTTCATTTATTGAACCAACAGTTATAGCAATGACACATACTATAACAAATGCTACGATACCTGACAATAAAAATAATTTGTTTCTTTTATCGGTTTCAGCTTCTTTTTGCTTTTCTAAACCCTTTATTTCTTTTTCGAGTTTTGAGATTTTAGCTTTAAGCAATTTCTTTTCTGCTTTTATTTCCTCATTAAAATTCGTTTTATTTTTAACATCATACCACTTGAAACTTGTACTGTCTTTTTCAAACTTGATTTCATCAAGCTGCTTTTTGCAAGTATCTATTTCTTGTTTTTTAGACAGTATTTCGTTTTTTATATTGCTAACACTTTTAAAAGAATCTTTAAAATAATCAATCGGATTTTTCATATTTTTATCTATCCTTTTTTATTAAATTGTAACATAACTATAAAGCCATTATATCATTTCAGAATTATTAATTCAATGTATTTAATAGTTTTTATTGTCACATCAAAATGCAAAATTAAGTTAATAATACTCTAAAAATAATAATATAAAACAGTGTTTGCTGATAAAACAAAAACATCAACAAACGCTGAAAAGCCTTTATTTACAAGGTTTTAGGCAAAAAATAAGACACTAAAAATTGTATCATTTTTAGTGCCCTATGGTGGTTGCGGAGGCAGGACTTGAACCTGCGACCTCCGGGTTATGAGCCCGACGAGCTACCAACTGCTCTACTCCGCGATATATTCTGTTCCTCAGTGCGTTATTATATTATACACACTTTTTCAGAAATTGCAAGCCTTTTTGCATAAAAAGTTTGGATTTGCCGAAAAAATCTCCCGCCGTGTGTTTGACGGGAGATTCATACTGCTATTTTTGATTTATTCTGCCTTTTCCTGCTCTGGAGCTTTCTTCTTTTTGAAGATAACGAGCTTGCTGAAGAAGTAGTTGAGAATAACCACGACGACTGCGAGGATTATTTTTGCAGTCATTTCGCCGCTGAGGTCGAAGTTTATCAGCGGAAGGTGGAAAACCTTGCTGTCGAAGTGCAGGAAGTTTACGAAGATAATGAGTCCGAGCTCCTCGACGCGAGGGAGAAGAGTCTTGCCGCGACGAACGACGGAATCTCTTTTGCGAGCACCTTGCCTCCCAGCTCTTGCTCTCGAAGACGAACAGCTTGTTCGTGACATAGGCGAATGCGACCGCGAATATCCATGCGAGAACGTTCGAGATGTGAACGCCGAGCTGCGAGGATATGAGCTTGTCGAACACCATCGTGAACAGCTTGAACGCGACGAAGTTGACGAGCGTTGTCAGCACGCCGAAGACGACATAGAGTATCGTCTCTTTGTTGACTAGCTTTTTGAATATTGCCTTTAGCTTTTCCATTCTTTACACCTTTATTTCAACATCAAGTCCGAGCAGGTCGAAGTATTTGTCAAGTATCGGCTGAATCTCGTTGTCCACAAATTCCTGGGTCTGCTGGGGAGCGCGGCCGACGAAGTTTTCGGGCTTCATTATGCCCTCGAGTTCCTCGCGCGTTACGCCGAACGCGCTGTCCGCGGCTATCCTGTCGAGCAGATCGTTCTTGCCGCCCTCGACCTTGACGACTCTGCCGGCGTCCATCGAGTGAACGCGGATTTTTTCGTGCAGCTCCTGCCTGTCTCCGCCGCGCTTGACCGCCTCCATCATGATGTTTTCGGTCGCCATGAACGGCAGCTCTTCAAGCAGGTGCTTCTCTATCATCTTCGGATATACTACGAGTCCGTCCGCAACATTGATGCACAGGTCGAGTACTGCGTCGGCGGCGAGGAACGCCTCTGGGACGCTCAGACGCTTGTTTGCCGAGTCGTCGAGCGTGCGCTCAAACCACTGCGCGCCGGAGGTCATCGCCGTGTTCTGTATGTCCGCTATGATATATCGCGAGAGCGAGGCTATGCGCTCGCTTCTCATCGGGTTGCGCTTATATGCCATCGCCGATGAGCCAATCTGATGCTTCTCGAACGGCTCTTCTATCTCTTTCATGTGCTGGAGCAGACGGATGTCATTTGAGAACTTTGTCGCCGACATCGCTATGCCGCAGAGGACGGTCAGCATCTGATAGTCGAGCTTTCTCGAATATGTCTGACCGGAGACCGCGAAGCAGCTGTCAAAGCCCATTTTTTCGGCTATCATCTTGTCGAGGGCCTTGACTTTGTCGGTGTCGTTGTCAAAAAGCTCCATGAACGATGCCTGCGTGCCGGTCGTGCCCTTTGAGCCGAGAAGTTTGAGCTGTGAGAGCTGGAACTCGAGGTTCTGGAAGTCCATGAGAAATTCGTTGAGCCAGAGTGCCGCGCGCTTGCCGACAGTCGTGGGCTGAGCGGGCTGGAAATGAGTGAATGCAAGGCAGGGCATGTCCTTATATTCAACGGCAAATTTCGCGAGGACATTGAGCAGATTGACAAGCTCCTTGCGGATGAGCAGCATCGCCTCGCGCATGATAATAACATCGGTGTTGTCGCCGACATAGCAGGAGGTCGCGCCGAGGTGGATTATCGGCTTGGCGTTCGGGCACTGCACTCCGTAGGCGTAAACATGGGACATAACATCGTGACGAACTTCTTTTTCGCGGGCGGCGGCGACATCATAGTTTATGTCGTCCTTATGTGCCTTGAGTTCGGCTATCTGCTCGTCCGTTATGTTGAGCCCGAGCTCCTTTTCGCTCTCTGCGAGAGCTATCCAGAGTCTGCGCCATGTTCTGAATTTGAAGTCCGGCGAGAAGATATATTTCATTCGGTCGCTCGCGTAGCGGGAGTTGAGCGGGGATTCATAGGTGTCTTTCATGTTGAGCCCATCCTTTGCCGTTTTATTTGAAGTCGTATTGACATACTATAAAATTATACGGCGAAACCCCGTCTGTTGTCAAGAAAGGCTTGCAAAATATAGCGATTGTGATAGAATATACATTACCGAATACAGGGAGGTGCGCCGTGGCAGCCGGAAAGAAAAGAATATATCTGCTCGACGAGCTTCGCGGGCTTGCCGTGTTCTGCATGGTGTTCTATCATGCGTTTTACAGCATGTCCGAGTTCTTCAACATTGCAGTCGGCACGAAGCTGCTCGATTTCTTCACTCCCGCAGAGCCGTTTTTTGCGGCGCTGTTTATAGTCATATCCGGCATATCCTCACGCCTGTCTCACAATAATACTAAACGAGGCGTGCGCCTTTTATGCGTCGCGCTTGCGCTGACCGTCGTGACGGCTGTTATCATGCCGATGATGCATTTCGAGGGCGCGGAGATATATTTCGGTATCCTCCATCTGCTCTCGCTGTCGATGCTCATCTTCTCGGCGCTGCGCGCGGGACTTGATAAGATAAACCCGATAGTCGGCATTATAATATGTATAGCAATATATATTTTCACCTACGGCGTGTCGGCGGGATATGTCGGCATAGCGGGACTCAGACTTTTGATCTGCCCGCCGTGCTCTACAGAACCAACTACTTCATGCCGCTCGGATTTTTCAACTCCTCGTTCCATTCGGCGGATTATTTCCCGCTGCTGCCGCATCTGTTTATGTTCCTGACCGGCACATTCGTCGGCGTATATGCGACGAACGGCAGATTCCCCGCGTTTACTTATCGCCAGCGCTCAAAGGCTCTGTGTTTTCTCGGACGCCACGCGCTCGTGATATACATAGCCCATCAGCCGATCATCTACGGCATACTCTGGGTCGTTGAAAAGATCATAGCAAAATAACAAGTTTCTCATATAAGCGCTTTTGTATGGGCCACCGACCCCTACGACAGGAAATGCCCAAAAGTCTCAATCCCAGCAATAAAAGGCAGATCCGATTTTATTGATAATCGATGCGTTGTCCATGCGGACGATGCATATACTAAAAGATATTCAACAGATATATAATCGAAAGGAAGTTTTAAAATGAGTGAAGGATGCACACACGATTGCTCAACATGCTCATCAAAGTGCTCTGAAAAAGACCTGCGCGTTCCGTGCGGTCAGTTCAGCAACGTTAAAAAAGTTATCGGCGTAGTCAGCGGAAAGGGCGGCGTCGGCAAGTCCCTTGTGACGAGCCTGCTCGCTTCTGCCATGCAGGCGCGTGGACACGCGACCGCTATAATGGACGCCGATGTCACCGGCCCGTCCATACCGAAGTCGTTCGGTCTCCATGGCAACGCCGTCGGCGACGAGCGCGGACTCCTGCCCATGGAGAGCAAGACGGGAATAAAAATAATGTCAGTCAATCTCCTGCTCGAAAAAGAGGATGCGCCGGTCGTCTGGCGCGGACCTGTTATTGCCGGAGTTATTCAGCAGTTCTGGTCGGAGGTCGTCTGGGGTGATGTCGACTACATGTTCGTTGATATGCCTCCCGGAACGGGCGATGTGCCGCTGACCGTTTTCCAGAGCCTGCCCGTCGACGGAATAATTATTGTCACGACCCCGCAGGATCTTGTCACAATGATAGTCAAAAAGGCTTTCAACATGGCAAAGATGATGAACATCCCCGTGCTCGGACTGGTCGAGAACATGAGCTATGTTCTCTGCCCGGACTGCGGCAGGCAGATAAAGGTGTTCGGCGAGAGCCACATCGACGAGACCGCCAAAGAGCTCGGCGTGCCCGTGCTCGGCAGGATCCCGATGGAAGAAAAGACCGCGAAGCTCGTTGACGAGGGCGCGGCAGAGCTTGTCGGCGACAAGTATGTAAGGGACGCCGTCGAGGCTATAGAGAAGCTGTAAAAAGAATATAAAAAATCCGCCGAAAAAACATTCGACGGGATTTTTCTCTCTGTGTTATTATTTGCTCTGCAGTCGAATGACTTCGCTGAGTCTCGAAGAGCAGTCTTTGCAGACTCGCTTGCCGGAAAACTCGATCGTGTCGTCGGACGAGCCGCAGAATATACAGCGCGCGGCATATTTGCGGATAATGATCTGATCTCCGTCCGCAAAAAGCTCCACCGCATCCGCGTTGGGCTCAAGTGCGAGCCTGCGCCTGAAATCCTTTGGCAGTACGATGCGTCCGGTCTCGTCAATCTTCCTGACGATACCCAATGATTCCATTTTTAAAGACCTCCTATATTTGACCTATACCCTATTTCGACTCCATTGTACCATTTAATGGCAATACTGTCAATGATTGAGAGAAAAATTTAGAAAATTAAATGTAATTTGCAGAAATGGTTCGATGCGCGAAATATATTGTTTGAAAATGAGTTGAAATTTGCGACCCGAAGTTGACATTGCGGGGCGCGGGATTCTATAATGATAACAACAAAAGTTAAGGTAAGGGATAAGCTTTGGAAAATTTGAAGGAATTTATATTTGAAAACAAGCCGACTGAGAGTTGCCATGCCTCGACCGTTCTGCCGCTGGACGACGGCAGAGTTGTCGCCGCATGGTTCGCGGGCACGAAAGAGAGTGCCGACGATGTCGATATTCTGACGAGCGTGCGCAGCGAAAGCGGCTGGAGCGAGCCGGTCAGGGTCAGTGCGGACAGCAATATCCCGCACTGGAACCCGGTGCTTTTTCGACGTGCGGATGGGAAGATGATGCTCTTTTTCAAAGTCGGCAAGAAGATACCGATGTGGAAGACGTATTTTTCGCTCTCGGATAACGGCGTCGATTGGAGCGGGCCCGCCGAGCTTGTGCCGGGCGATATAAGCGGCGGCAGAGGACCTGTCAAGAACAAGCCGATAAGGCTTAGAAGCGGCAGGGTCATAGCGCCCGCCTCGGACGAAAGAAATACGCTCTGGGTCTGCTTTGCTGATATTTCGGATGACGACTGCCGCACATGGAAGCGCATGCGCACCGTGCCTACGAAGGCACTCAGAGGCTTTTATGTCCCGATGATTCAGCCGACCCTGTGGCAGAGCGAGGACGGCAATGTGCATATGCTCACAAGAACCTCGCGCGGCAGGATATACCGCAGCGATTCGTCCGACGAGGGCGAGACATGGTGCAGAGCTTACCGCACGAAGATGCCGAACAACAACAGCGGCATCGATCTTGTGCTCGCCGGGAACGGGAAGATTTATCTCGTCTGCAACCCGGTCAAAAAGAACTGGGGCGGCCGTTCGCCGCTCGATCTGCTCGTCTCCGAGGACGGCGGTGAGACATTTAATTTGCTCATGCGCCTTGAGGACAGAGAGGGCGGCGAGTTCTCCTATCCTGCGATAACCGAGCGCGACGGGGTGCTGCACATAACATACACATACGACCGCGAGTATATCGCCTATAGGCAGATAAAGATATAATAAAACCCCGGAGCTTTTATCAAAAACTCCGGGTTATAGCTTATCGATAAACCCGTTTTTTGGGCTTCGCAGGCTCAGAATCAATGCCTCTCTTGTGTAAAGGGCGGCACAAAGCACCGGAGGGATTGCTTTAAATAAGTTGTAATTTTTCAAAATTGTCGGGTATTTGAACTTTTACGCAACAACCCCTCAGTCACGGCTTCGCGTGACAGCTCCCCTTACACAGTGGAGCCTTGAGACCGTGCATGACGGACTTTTCGACAGACTGAAACCCCGGAGCTTATCGAAAACTCCGGGGTTTATACTTTTGTCTTATTTTACTATCAGGCTCTTGCCTGTCATTTGCTCGGGCTGGGGGAGATGCATTATCTCGAGCATGGTCGGCGCGATATCGCCGAGCTTGCCGCCCTCGCGGAGCTTGCAGGGATAGCCGACAACAACGAACGGAACGGGGTTCGTCGTGTGCGGGGTGAAGGGCTTGCCGTCGTCGCCGATCATGCGGTCCGCGTTGCCGTGATCCGCAGTGATGAGCGTTACGCCGCCCTTGGAAGCGACGAGGTCAACGAGTCTGCGACGCAGGCGTCGACCGCCTCAACAGCCTTGACGGCTGCATCGAACACGCCGGTGTGGCCGACCATGTCGCAGTTTGCGAAGTTGAGGATTATCGCATCGTAGATGTCCTCGTTGATCTTCTCAACAAGCGTGTCGGTGACTTCGTATGCGCTCATCTCGGGCTTGAGGTCATAGGTTGCGACATCGGGGGAGTCGATGAGGATTCTGTCCTCGCCCTCGTAGACAGTCTCTTCGCCGCCGTTGAAGAAGAATGTGACATGAGCATATTTTGTGAACTCGGCGATTCTCAGCTGGCGAAGACCCGCCTTGCTGAATACCTCGCCCAAGGGCATGTCTATTCTCTCGGGCTTGAATGCGACTTCGACGTTGGGCATCTCCGCCTCATACTGAGTCATGCAGACATAGAAGATTTTAGGCTCTTTCTCGCGCTTGAAGCCGTCAAAATCGGGATCGACAAAAGCTCTTGTTATCTCACGCGCTCTGTCGGGGCGGAAGTTGAAGAAAATAATGCTGTCGCCGTCCTTGACGGGCTCGGCGTCCTTGCTGACGCAGGGGACGATGAACTCGTCGGTCACGCCGTCGGCATATGACTTCTCCATCATCGCGGCTGCGTCGTCGAACTTCGGAGCGTCAAGGCTCGTCATGGCGCGATAGGTCTTTTCGACTCGGTCGAACTTGCGCTCTCTGTCCATGGCGTAATAGCGTCCTTCGACGGTAGCTATCTTGCCGACGCCTATCTCCTTCATCTTCTGCTCGAGCTCCTCGATGAAGCCCTTGCCGGAGGTTGTGGAGACATCGCGTCCGTCCATGAGGCAGTGGACAAAAACTTTCTCTATGCCGAAATCTTTTGCCATCTTCAGCAGTGCATAGAGGTGGGTGTTGTGGCTGTGAACGCCGCCGTTTGAGAGCAGACCCGCGAGATGAAGCGCGGAGTTGTTCTTCTTGCAGTTCTCCATGGCGTCAACGAGAGCGGGATTCTTGAAGAACGAGCCGTCCTCGATAGCCTTGGTTATGCGCACGAGCTCCTGATACACAACGCGGCCGGCGCCGATGTTGGTGTGGCCGACCTCGCTGTTGCCCATCTGTCCGTCGGGCAGACCGACATCGAGACCCGATGCGCCGATATATGTCATCGGATTTTCCGCGAATATTCTGTCGAGATTCGGCTTCTTTGCCGCGGCGATAGCGTTGCCGTAGGTGTCGGGATTCTTGCCGAAGCCGTCCATGATGCAAAGAAGCACAGGCTTTTTACTCATTTTAACTTTCCTTTCAATTACCGCCGGTTCGGCATGTGACCGACCGGCGGCAAATCTTGTTTATTTTGCGCTTGCGGCGTTGACTATAGCGGTGAACTTCTCTGCAACGAGCGAAGCTCCGCCGATAAGACCGCCGTCGACATCGGGCTGAGCGAGCAGCTCTGCGGCGTTCTTGTCGTTCATCGATCCGCCGTACTGGACAACGATGGCGTCCGCGGCGTCCTTGCCGTAAAGTCTCTCGATAAGAGAGCGGATAACGGCGCAGACCTCGTTTGCCTGCTCGGGAGTTGCGGTCTCGCCCGTGCCGATAGCCCAGACGGGCTCGTAGGCGATGATGATGTTCTTGAGCTCGTCAGCGGATACGCCGCCGAGAGCTATCTCGGTCTGCGCGCTGACTATCTGAGAGGTGATGCCGTCCTTGCGCTCGGAGAGGACTTCGCCGACGCAGAGGATGACTTTCAGACCCTCGTTGAGAGCGGCTCTGACGCGGTTGCGAACGGTGACATCGGTCTCGCCGAAATACTGTCTGCGCTCGCTGTGGCCTATGATAACATAGGGCACGCCTGCTGCCTTGAGCATCTTCGCGCTGACTTCGCCGGTGAATGCACCTTTCTCTGCCCAGTGGCAGTTCTCGGCGCTATCTGTATGTTGCTGCCCTTTGCAGCCTCAAGAGCCGCATAGAGATCGATATAGGGGACACAGCAGACGACCTCGCAGTCGGCGTCCTTTACAAGGGGCTTGAGAGCCTCGATGAGAGCGGTAGCCTCTGCGGGAGTGTTGTTCATTTTCCAGTTGCCCGCGATAACGGGTTTTCTGAGCTGCTTATTCATTCTGAAACTTCCTTTCTTCCTGAAAAATCCCGCGGGTTTGCCGCCCGCGGGCTTAAAATTTGCAGATAATTATTTGTCGTTGAGCGCAGCGATGCCGGGCAGCTCCTTGCCCTCGAGGAACTCGAGAGATGCGCCGCCGCCGGTGGAGATGTGGCTCATCTTGTCGGCGAAGCCGAGCTTCTGAACAGCAGCTGCGGAGTCGCCGCCGCCGATGATGGAGATAGCGCCGCTGTCAGCAACAGCGGTTGCAACGGCAATGGTGCCGCCTGCGAAGTGATCCCACTCGGCAACGCCCATCGGGCCGTTCCAGATAACGGTTCCGCTGCCCTTTATGGCGTTTGCGAACAGCTCGCGGGTCTTGGGACCGATGTCCATGCCCATCCAGCCGTCCGGGAACTCGTCGGAGTTGATGGTCTTGTACTCAGCGTTCTCGGCAAACTCGTTGCTGATAACGTTGTCGATGGGGAGCAGGAAGTTGACGCCCTTGTCAACAGCCTTCTGCATCATTTCCTTTGCAAGCTCGACTTTATCGGCCTCGAACAGGGAGTTGCCGACATGGTAGCCCTTGGCGACAAAGAAAGTATAAGCCATGCCGCCGCCGACGATAAGGGTATCGACCTTATCGAGGAGGTTGTTGATGACGCCGATCTTGTCGGAGACCTTTGCGCCGCCGAGGATAGCGACGAGGGGTCTCTTCGGCTGCTCAAGAGCGCCGCCCATGAACTCGATCTCCTTCTGGATAAGGAAGCCGCAGACTGCCGGCAGATAGTCGGCAACGCCGGTCGTGGAGGAGTGAGCTCTGTGAGCCGAACCGAAAGCGTCGTTTACATAGATATCCGCAAGGGAGGCGAGAGCCTTCGAGAATGCGGGATCGTTCTTGGTCTCTTCTGCGTGGAAACGCACGTTCTCAAGGAGCATGACTTCGCCGTCCTTGAGTCCTGCGGCAAGCTCTTTTGCGCTGTCGCCGATAACGTCTTTAGCCATCTTGACATCCTGACCGAGAAGCTCGGAAAGTCTTGCGGCTACGGGAGCAAGGGAGAACTCGGGCTTGAACTCACCCTTGGGTCTTCCCAGATGGGAGCAAAGGATAACCTTTGCGTGATGATCGATAAGATATTTGATAGTGGGGAGGGAGGCAACAATTCTCTTGTCCGAGGTGATTTTGCCGTCCTGGAGCGGGACATTGAAATCGCAGCGTACCAGCACTCTCTTGCCGGAAACGTCGATATCCTTAACTGACTTTTTGTTAAGTGCGCTCATTTTGATCGTCCTTTCAAAAGTTGAATTTGCCAGCTTTTTACGCTTGCACCACTGATTATTTTATAACATAAATGTAAATATTTCAAGTGTATTTGTATGTATGATACCGCGCAAAAAGCTCAATTATCCCAAAATTTTTATCTTGTCTTTAAGAAGTCGGTTTTTCTTGACTTTATAAAGCTTATCTGATAAACTATTGTGCGTTGAAAAGTGCATATGCCTCCTTAGTTAAATGGATATAACAGCCCCCTCCTAAGGGGCAGTTGAGGGTTCGATTCCCCCAGGGGGTGCCAAAGCCGTCCACTTTTTGCGGACGGCTTTTTTATGCAACAGAATGGATATAAGAACCTCAAGCTGACGCTTGAGAACCTTGTTGTTCGCTTCGCTCACGATAACAATGCCCCCTCCTAAGGCTTGCTATATCCGCCCCACGACCGCGGGAACACCCGAAAACGCGAGAAAAACGCCGATTTCGCGACCTTGTGTCAAACCTTCCGAAGATTTGGTACTTTGGTGCCTTTTCGGGAAAATGTAAGGGATAAGCCCTCGAATGCTTCAAGGTGAAATGAACAGTCATCTCGGATATGAGAACAACGATCACGGTGCAAAGTCAACCGACAATCGCCGTAACGGTTACACAACAAAAAGATAAAAACAAGTGCCGGAGAAGTAGACAGCAAGGTGCCTCGTGACAGAGATTCAAGCTTTGAACCGGAACTTGTACCAAAGCGTCAAAAAAATGTACCATATTTGTTCAGAAGTATCATGTTTATGTCTAGGCTGACTTACGCCGACTTCAAGATGAACTTCTGTAATAGTAACTCTCTCGCTTTTTGAGTTTTCAGAGTTTATCAATTGTCTTGAAGTAACGCCGGGATTTGATAATTCAATTATGTTGTCTTTCCTAATAAATTCCATACTCACAAAACCTCCTTGTTCATTATACTATACTGACTTGCAACATTTCAACATATTATTCTTGGGTTGAAATATCAAAAATGGATGTGTATAATAATTATGTTATCGTCAAAAACGCTCAATGGAGAAACACTAATGAATAATGAAAGAAAAGAAGATTATGTTATCAACAAAGCCAATACCGTCAGATTTGTGTTGGGCAAATATGGGAACTCACCATTAATTGTTTTCGGGATAAATCCCAGTATAGCCAGTATCGAAAAAAACGATAACACCATAAGTATTGTAGAACACATTGCCAATATTAAACAATGTGATGGATATTTAATGTTTAATATATATCCTTTGAGAGCTACCAATATTGATGATAATTTTCCACATTCTTATGACCCGAAAATCAAAGAGGAAAACTTGAAATATATACAAGAAAGAATTTATGAGGGTGCAGAAATTGTTGCTGCTTGGGGTACACACATACAGGACAGAGATTTCTTCATCGAACTATTAGATGAAATTAACAACATAGTAAAAGAGAAAAAAGCTCATTGGATTTGTTTAAGTAAAACCAAGTACGGACATCCTCATCATCCAACAAGACTGGCTTACGATAAAATGACGTTTGAATTTTTTTGATATGGATAAATACATACAGAACAACAAAAAATAATCCCCAACAAACAATACGGAATATTCTGCTAATTGGAACACATAGGAACAGAATAACAGGTTGACAACCACCAAAAAACTCCCTTTTTGCTAATTTCTTGCTAATCATAACATGAAAAACTATCGAATATTAGCGAATATTCAAAGGGAAAATAATAACTCTGTAACCTGTGAAAGCCTTGATATATCAACGATTCCGAGAGATTTAAAGTGATTTTAAAAACGCCTACAGGCGTGCCTCCTAAGCGAAAGGCCGCGCGTTCGAATCGCGCCGGGCGTGCCAAAAAGCCGACAGCTTTCGCTGCCGGCTTTTTGTTATTATAGATGGTCAACAAGCTCTATCATACATCTATAGTGATTAAAGAACCAAAGAAGGAGCAGAGTAAATTCGTGCTGCCAATTCCTGATTGAGCATATACAAGCTCTTGGGATCGGAGCAAAGAGTTCCATTTTGGAAATCAAATTATTTGCATTGGTTTCTTCTTCGCCTTGTTCTTTCACAAACCAATCGAGGAACTGCATGGTACGGAAATCCTTTGCTTCGTAAGCCTCACTATAGATATCATTAATCAGCGAGGTCACATATTTTTCGTGCTCAAGACCTGCCTTCAAAACATCCATATGGCAAGCTGCATTCAGATCAGGCTTGTCAATGGCTTCAAGCGTTACCTTCTGGTTTTCGTTTTGCAGATACTGATAGAAAAGCATGGCGTGGTCACGCTCTTCCTGAGCCTGAATTTTATACCAGTTGGCAAAGCGTCAAGCCCGACTTCCTCGAAATAGTTTGAAAAATTGAGATAAAGGTATGCGGAATAGAATTCCTTATTTATCTGTTGATTGATAAGCGCATATACTTTTTCGTTCATTTGCAAGAACCTCCATGTTAAATTTCAGTTTTCCACAGGCCGTGGAGGTTGCAATAAGCATAGACAGCTACTGCTTTATCGTCTCCCAGGAAGAAGGTGACATGGGGTTCATCACCGGGCTTCAAAACCTTACGCTGACCACCGTTTTCGGTCTGGACATAGACCCACTCGATGAAATGCTCCGAAAGCATAGGATGATCTACAGAACCCACATTGACATGGATTGCACCATCTTCAACAGTAACAGCAGGCAGATGCTTTTCGCCACTGGCTTCTACGGTGTTAGGCTCAAGAGCCTCCATTTTCTGACCACAACACATCATGGGAACACCTGCGTCATGAATCATACCAACCAGATTGCCGCAATGACGGCAGATATAAAATTTTACGTTCACAGTTACTCTCCTTTACATGATTTGTTTTTGCTACAGAATTTAAGGGTTATTCATAAGAGAACTGATCTTTTCCTACGCCGCACAGAGGCACTCAAAATCCTCGGGAAGGTCTTCCCATTTTGTGCCGGGTGCAATTCCATTGTCAGGATCACCGACAGCTTCATCATAAACCCAACCGCATACATCACATACATATTTCATAAACATTTTCTCCTTGTAAACAATTGATTCTTAGTAATTTTCCGCACGCACTTCGAAGAATGCCTGAGGATGCTTGCAGACAGGCAGATCTCAGGAGCCTTGGTTCCTACTACGATATGTCCGCAGTTACGGCACTCCCAGATGGTAACGCCGCTCTTCTCAAACACCTGCATGGCCTCCACGTTGCT
>ENA-OQEN01000201-OQEN01000201.1-human-gut-metagenome-genome-assembly--contig:-NODE-201-length-26378-cov-4.049903_pt1 | contig 26378 bp, 39 predicted proteins | sample MGYA00242791_ERZ504627 | MGnify/ENA primary metagenome ERZ504627 (study PRJEB26092, sample SAMD00036316) | human gut metagenome | host: Homo sapiens | study: EMG produced TPA metagenomics assembly of... | reverse complement strand
AATATCCTTCTGTGTCAAATCATCAAAGCTGCTTCCCTTTGGCAGGATACGACGTATCAGCTCATGATTCACTTCACAGGCTCCCTTTTGGTAAGGTGCACTTGGATCGCAGTAAAATACATTCGTTAAATCATTACGATGCTTAATCAGAAATTCAATGCATCTAGTTATGGGCAAAATCCCCTAAAACCCCTGATTTATATGTAGGTACGTCACTTTATGACTCACTTTTTAGAAAAGTACTCCACTTTTTGGAGTCACTTTATAAAAGGTGCTCCACTTTTTGACTCACCTATTTCCCTGTATTTTTACTCCTTTTTCTTTTTGTTTTCCTTTCTGGCAACTCTGGATACATCTCTTCTACCATTATCTGCAACGCATCTTTATCATCCAAAATGGTTACCGGCAACATAAGTTTTGCACCTTCATACGGTGGTTCTGGTAGACTGTCCGGCATATATCTCTTACTTGCCTCTGTAATCTTTACCAAAAAACCATTTCCATAAATTCCGCCAAATATCCGTTCTTTATAGTAAAAAATATATCCGCCCATCATAGGAATATTTCGTATATCTCCCAAATCAGATAGTTGGTCCATTATATAATCTGCAAGTTCTTTATTCTTTGACATAAATACCTATTCCTTTTTCAATGTCTGTACTCTCATTATTACATTTTCACTAAATTCTTCATCTGAAAACTTCGGGTCTCTGGTATCAAACCATATCTTACAAGGCACATCACCACATTCTCCACAGTTTTGCATACATTTACTGTTTCTAACACAGTCATAAATCGGACAAGCTTTTCCTTCCGGTGCATGAAACACTTTTCCCTCGCACGAATTGCAGCCATTACACATTTTACCAAAACAATAGCACACACTACAATCCGTACCACAGACACTTACATTTTCTCTCATTGTTTCTCATCCTTCCTTCTTATCAGAATTTGAAACTATTTTACTCTAAATTAATAAGAAACAGCTTGTATATTTTCGTCATCTTTTAACGCAATAGTTCTCGCCTCATGTATATCCATAGAATGATATCTTTTAAATTCCCGCAATAAATGAGATTGGTCTGTATATCCATATTTATGAACCGCACTTAACACATCAAAATCCGGCTTACATAAAATGTCTCTCCACAAAAACTGATACCGTATCAAATTGCTCAATTTTTTGGGCGTAATACCAACATATTCATGAAATAATCGTTCTAACTGCCTGATACTTATAAAAGACTCCTTTGCCAAATTTGCCACATCCAAAGAACCTTTATTTGTCAAAATGTTATGTATCGTACCATTAACAACTGTATTTTCTTTCACATTGGATAATCTTTTCAGCAATACTTGCTCCGTAAAAGAAGCCTTTTCCTGCATGGTCTTTAGTTCCAACAGTTTAGGTCGGATAATCTTGTCCAGCCATTCAAATTTTGAGTCCACGTCAAAATAGCCATTTATGGTAGATTCTAAAGAATCATCGGCAAATGCATATGCACTCCACGCATAAAAACGAATAGCAAATGTCGATACCATGTGCCCAATAGTTCCGCTGCTATTTGCGAGGAAACTGCAATCATTTATTCCACAGAATCCACCTGTTACCACATTATCGGTATAATCTATATGGTAAATAATATCCACGCAAGTATCCGGGATTACCAATTTCGGTGAGTCATTGTTTTCGATTTGTATAAGTGGATTTTCTGTTCCCCAATAACATCGGATATAAGAATGCAACTCTTTACAAGGGGGCAACTCTGTATAAGCAATATTTCTTTTAAGAGGAGTTGCCGTTAACGGATGGTAAATTATTCTATTATTCATATCCAGTAGCTCCTGTTGTCCAACAATCTGTTGCACAATTATAATACACACACCATGATATATTCTTCATCGTTTTCATCAACAATCTCAAATCCAACGTTTTTATACATCTTCACAGCATAGTTTTCCTTCTGTACTGCTAAAGAAGTTTTCTTATATCCCCTGCTTTTCAACTCTGTAATCATTTGTTTCATCATTGCTGTTCCGATACCATGTCTGCGATATTCTTTGTATAGAGATATAGCAAAGGACGGAACACCATCTTCCACATGTCCATAGTCATCCATGATGCGAACCCAAACTGCTCCAACTATTTTCCCTTCTACTTCTGCAACAAAACAAATATCATCTTTCTGTGTTCCAAAATCCTGCACATAAACCTGTAATTCCGGTGCATTAATAATCTCTCTCGGTGGTGCTTCCACTCCCTCAGGAATAAAAATTGCCTCATACAAAAAATCGTTCAGCAACTTATATTCATTGCCATTTATTTTTCTAATATTTATATTCATATTCTTCCTCCAATCAATTTGCATTACTGATTAGATGTCATTCCACACATATGTGTACTTCCCTTTAATTCAACACATTCCACACATCCACATAATCCTCAATCCGCCCGGACACATTGCAACACTTACATAACTCGCAGGCTCTTCCCTGGCAAGTCTTACCAGATATCCTACATCCTCCATCTCCTCCAATACAACCTGCACCTCTGCCTTATCACAGTCAATTACATGTTGCTTCTATTTTAACTTCTATATTTGTCTTCCCATTATCTGTCTGGTATATGAGAATTTCCCCATATTCATCGGTTCCAATTTTGTCTGCCATATCACCGCTCCGATCCATTATCACTATTGTCCCAACAAAATTTTATTCAACTGCTGTTCAACTGTTTTCGTATCTCCTTTTGTTCATCATCACTCAATGTATCCATAAAAATACAATACTCATTTGGATAACCACCAACAAATATCATTCCCGGCATTTCAATCTGTTCAGGATTGAGAATCCATAAAACCTCTTTACCATGAAAATCTTTTACATATCTTAATTTTTGCCCTTTATACTTCACTACCATTAAAATATAACCTCTAACCAGAAAATCAGAATCTATAAATCTTCTATCAATATAGCTTCATTTATATCTTTTACTTTATTTACGGCGTGCTCAAATATTTAGTTTATATTAACATTCGTGCACGTGAAAGTACAAAGAGCATTTTTACACCCTTGGGCGCAAAACACAAAAAGTTACACCATTCCAGCGGACATAATCTCGAATAGTCGGATTGACAATCGATTATTTCTATGTTAACATCAACAACAAGAAACGAAGTTTACTACCGTACGGTCTATGACTCAAGCGGTCTACTCGTTTCTTTTTTTATTGTTACGATATCGTATAAATACCATTTTCCATCTGCATCACGTCTTACTAATATTCTAGCGCGAAAAATGTTATAGCTTTCCAATATACCTTCATCCTTGTTTATCACTATTATCTTTGTCGCAAATTAGGTAATAATAAGCGATTACTCTTCTTTTAATATCATCAGAAGCATTCATTATAGTTTCAATCATTAATCCATCATCTGTCACGCATTCCGAAGTCAATACTTTATTCTTTTTATCATCTTCATCACAAAGTAAATCCACAAGCGGCATATCTAGTGCCTTGCATATGGCAACTAACTTATCTGCCTGCGGATTAATCTTTTTCTTTCGCCAATCACTTATCGTACTGGTAGCAATGCCGGTTCTACGCGATAATTCAATCTGACTCATATGTAGTTCTTCGAGTCTATCAAAGATTCTTTCATATATGTTCATAGTTCAATATCCCTTTTACATTTCCGCATTTTCGGATATTGTATCATGGAACTATTTAACAATCGAGCTAAAGAACTATTTCAGTCTAGCGACATAGTAAACGTAGCTTACGAGGTTAAGGCTTATAGCATTGCACTAAAAGATAACAAATTACATTTATTCCTCACATGGCTCATTTGCCAGAAATCTTTAACAGCAACCTGAACACATGTAATAAATATTTGCTCGTCATCATCATAATCAAAGTTAAGTCCAAATCCTAATTCATTACTGATGAAACCCTCTTCATCCTCTTCAATACTAGGATCCTGAGCCTTAATCATTTCCAATATATCCTCGTAGAACAGTTCTGAATTAAGACATTTACCTAGCATAGTCAACAGTTCAGGTGATGTACATAAAATAAAGGATACTCTTAAATCATCATCATACATAATCTGAAAATCATCATTACAATCATAAATAACTTCTTTTTTATATCCATACGGAGTATCTTTCCATTCTTCAAGCTCTGTTATAAGCTCATTTACCTTGTTCCTGTCCATTCCTAATTGAATTTGTCCAATAGATAAGCCAGGTTTTATCTCGTAACTCATATTCACCTCCAACGGCATAAGAATTCAATTGTTTATTTCATTTAATTAGATTTTATCTCTATTTAGGGGTGCAACTATTCGCGGACAACCATTTTTTGCCGATACAATCCCGGCGCACGTCAAAAGTCTCAGCAAATTTTTGCACCCCTCTATAAAAATCAATATCAATTACACATTTTAACCAAGTTAAAACACAGTCACATCTATGCAGAAATTGCCCTGCAAACCGATTAGTTAGCGGCTTTTCGGCTTAGCAAGCAAACCGTCTCCACATGGTTTGTCCTCGGAAACTGGTCGACACAGCACACCTTATCCACATGGTATCCGCGGTGAATAATCGTCTCCAAGTCGCGTGCCAGCGAGGTCGGCTTACAACTGATATAGACGATCTCATCCACGCCAAATGCAAGGATTTTCTCCAGTGCTTTCGGATGAATCCCGTCCCGTGGCGGATCGACAATGATCAGATCCGGTTTCTCATCTACAAGGTCGATTGCCTTTAACACGTCCCCGGCGATGAATTCACAGTTAGAAAGTCCATTTGCTTTCGCATTTGCTTTCGCTGCCTCGACCGCTTCCTCCACGATTTCGATTCCGATCACTTTCTTCGAAACCGCTGCCATCATCTGTGCGATCGTACCGGTTCCGCTATACAGATCGAACACGGTCTTGTCGCCGTCGAGCTTCACGCTGCCCCGCATGATATAATCGCGCGCCTTTTCATACAGCACCTCGCAGCCACCTGTGTTTGTCTGGAAGAATGAAAACGGCGAGATCTTGAATTTCAGTCCAAGTATTTCCTCTTCGATGTAATCCTGTCCATACAGAAGCTCCATCCGATCACTCTGCACGACATCGCCCAAAGCATCATTTTCCGTGTACAAAATACCTGCAATACTTCCCGTAAATGCATCGGACTTCTCTAATTCCAACAGCATTTCCACGAACTCCTGAAGCAGCTGTTTTACATCAAATCCATATGTGTCCCACTGTGTCGATGTTACCAGATTAATCAGGAACTGCCCATTTGCCCGCGACTGGCGCACAACCAGATTCCGCAGGATTCCCTCGTGGCGCATCCGGTGAAAGAACGGCACATTTCGCCCGGAGAAAAATGCGAGTGTCGCCGTGAGTATGCGGCTCCAGTCTGCGCCAATGATCTCACATCCATCAACTGTCAGGATATCATAGAAGCTTCCCTTCTGATGTAATCCAAGTGCTAATGGACCATCCTTGTAGGCGTCACCAAACGTGAATTCCATTTTGTTCCGGTACGCAGTCTGGCTCGGCGAACCAAGGATTCCTTCCCATTCATAATCCTTCGAATTGGAATCCTCCGCCAGAAGCACGCGGTCAAGTAATACTTTTACCATGTCCGCTTTCAGCTTCAGCTGATTGTCATACGACATCGTCTGGTAGGCGCATCCACCACACGCACCAAAATAAGGGCAGGTCGGCTCTACATCCTCCAGCGGACTCCGCTCTAAGACTTCCAGCACCTTTCCCTCTGCCATACCGCTTTTCTTCTTTGTTACCATATATTTCACTTTCTGTCCCGGCAGAGCGCCCTTGATTGTCACCTTGCGCTCATCCACCTGAAAGCTTCCTTTGTTCGGGAAATCATAACGCTCGATGATTCCCTCGCATACATCACCTTTTTTCACTCGACTGTCTCCTCATCATTCGACATACCTTAATTCGTATGTCACTTCATCTTCATCGTCAATTTCCATCACCATATATGTGTAACGGTGATCTGCCTGCCGCGGCTTCGAAATGCTGCCCGGATTCAGGATTGTCACATCATCCGGATCCTCCTCCAGATATGGCACATGCGTGTGTCCATACATCGCGATATCGCAATCATTTTCCAATGCCGCAAACCGCAGCAGATCCAGCCGCATGTCCACCTGATACAGATGCCCGTGCGTTGCGAAGATACGATGTCCGCCAGCTTCGATCACATTTGCATTCAGAAGCTTCGCATCATAATCGGTATTTCCACGCACGATGTAGCATGGCACACCAGCCAGCGACTCAAGCTCCCGTGCATCCCCGACATCGCCCAGATGAACCAGCATCTGGAATTCGCCGATTTCTTCCCGCACCTGCGCGATTGCAAGCTCCACGTTCTCATTTCGCCCATGCGAATCACTCATTATCAAAATCCGCAGCATAATTTCCTCCTTCGAGCCCTAACTACAGTACCTCGCGAATCTTTTCCAAGGCACGTCCACGATGGCTGATCTTGTTCTTATCCTCCGGTGCCAGCTCCGCGGTCGTCTTTCCATATTCCGGCAGGAAGAAGATCGGATCATAGCCAAATCCATGTTCCCCGGCAGGCTGATGCGCGATCATACCCTCAATCACGCCGCGGCGTGTCGTCACCGTACCATCCGGAAATGCTGCTGCAATCGCACATACGAACCGTGCCGTCCGCTCTTCTTCTTTTGCATCTGCAAGCGCGTCAATAATCATCTGATTCTTAATACTGTATGGTGTATCCTCGCCCTGCCATCTTGCAGAGTAAATACCCGGCGCGCCATCCATGTAATCAACTTCCAGACCACTGTCGTCGGCAAGAACCACACAGCCTTCCGCTTCCATTGTCTTACTGATAGCTGTCGCTTTGATGATCGCATTCTCCTCAAATGTCTTGCCATCCTCCACAATATCAATATCGATACCTGCTTCCTTCATGGACACAATCTCGTACCCACAATCCGCTAAGATCATGCGCACCTCCACCATCTTATTCGCATTACCAGTTGCAAAAATAATCTTCTTCATCTGCCTGTATCTCCTTTTTCTTATTTTTCTTCTATTATTTATCTCTGATTGGAGCTAATCGTCATTTCCTGCTCGCTTTGCTCCAACTTCATTTTTCCAACTACTTTCCTGTTTGGAGCAAACATCCTTATCCTGCTCGCTTTACTCCTACTCCTTTTTTCCAACTACTTTCCTGTTTGGAGTAAACAGCCCTTTCCTGCTCGCTTTGCTCCAATCTCATTTTACCTACTTCTTCCCCGCTTGGAGCAAACATCCTTATCCTGCTCGCTTTACTCCTACTTCATTTCACCAAGCACACCTTGAAGGTCACGAACACCAAAGCCTGCAGCCAGCATTCATGCAAACCGCAAAAATATGTAGATGCATGTATCTTCCAATCTGTACATGAACTATATGATATGTTTGGAACTTAGAAGTCGTTAGTGTTCTGTACTTCATCAGCAATGCCTGAACACGATGTTCAGGCAAGCTGCCACTGAGCCACGGATGGCGAATTGGCAGCGATTGCGTGTGTCTTCGATAACGCAAATCAGAACACTTACTACTTCTTAGTTTCAATACATTATATAGGAATGTACCGATTGGAAGATACTTGCATCAAACACTATAGCGGCGGTTTGCATAATCACTGCACCCTCTTGTTCGTAAACGCCTTCAAGCACACATTGCATTTCTCACTCGTCTCCGCCCGGTGCCACATCTCTCCATACAAACTGATGTAGCCCTCGCCGTCACTGATATCGAAGCTTGCCGTCCGCTCATCCGCATTGTACTCGATGGCAATCGGATGCACTGCCCCCGGCGTCTTGATCTTCACCACAACCGCATAACGTTCATTGTCATCGAGTTCGATTTCCTCCGGGAAATCCACCGTGTAATACCCGGCATACTGCATGCTGCCGGACGTCACAAACTCCCGGTTCTTAAACGAGTCCACACCATCAAAATGCCGCACAACATACACTTCAAACTCCGTATCCTTATCCGTCGCATAGAAAGAAACGGCTGCCAGATTCTCATTTTTTCCTGCCTCGTAGACATTGGAAAAATACGCATCCTCCTTGGAGAAACCAAGCTGTCCAACCCAGCCAAGCTTATCCGTCTGGTAGATCTTATCGTAATTATCCTTGTCGCCAACCCGCGTGTAGACGACCGATTTCCGGCAGATCTTCGTATCATAATAGGATACATAGAAATATCCATCATCGCCGAATTCCTCGCCCCAGCTGTTCTTGCAGATAAAGGCACCGTCACCCTCCGGCTGGATCGTGAAATTCTCCTTCGGGAAATTATCATCCCAGCCAACGACAACGACATCATGGTTCGGCGTCTCATCACCATCATAATAATACGCCGCATACTCACTCGAATAATACATGGAATAACTGTCCACATATTCCAGCGCCGAATAAATCGATGTCTCGATCGCGCCATACCGGAAAATCGCACTCTTGATCGTCTCGTCCTCACGCCCGTTGATGATCAGAGCCTCCTCCAGATGCTTCTCCGCGGTAAGATTCGGATCACTCATGCCATCGCCATACGGATCATCCTTCTCCAGCACCGGTCCCTGCCAAGCCGCCAGATACGCGATACTCATCGTATGCTCGCCGCCACTGTTCACATCCAGTGCATAACTGTTACACATCGACATGTGATCGACTGAGAAAATATCCTCCTCCATCGGAAGCAGCGTTGTCTCCAGCGCGCCAAGCGATGCAAATGCCCAGCATGTGCCATACCGTCCCTGATCACGCACCGGTGACACGCGCCCATAATCACGCATATCGTATTTCTCCGGCAATGGCATCTCATCCGGCAGCCGCGCCAGATCAACCCATTTCTGATCGACATAATAATCAACCTCGTAGCTCAAATACTCTGCGATCTTGTCAATCGGCACCATCAGCTTGTCCTCTGCCTCATCCACAAAGACGGCATCGCCCAGCTCCACCTCGGTTTTCTTATTGACCGTTGCCTTGTCCGAACCCACGGCAAGTGAAATGCTGTTGTCGCCCTTCATGATCAGGACCGTTCCATCCGGGTATCGCTGCACGGAACACAAAAGCAGGCTGCGCAGGAACTCGCCTTCCACCATCAAGTGCATGTTGTCACTCACGTAAAATGTATAGCCAAACTCCTCCGTGCTTCCGCCGCCAACCGTGATGATCACATCATCCCCATTCATGCGGGAACGGATATTTGCCGCAAATGCATCGCTGCACGTCGCGAGCGCATCCGACTCATCAATCGTCTTGACCGGATTCCTTCCTAAAAAAAATGTAATTGTCACCAGCACTGCAACCAGCACCGGGAAAATCCAAAATCGTTTCAATGCTTAACGCTCTTTTCTACTGTTCTTTCGGCTCCTTATTCTTAGGCGGCTTCGGTCCCATAAACTGATAGAAATAGGACTTGATCATGCCGTTGTAAATCTTACGGTTTCGATCTGCCTTTCTTCCAATATATTTCTCCGCATCCTCATACGAAGTAATCAGGTACATTGACCAGTCTGGAAGGTTCGCGAAGCTCTCGCCGATTGTCTTGTACAGTGCCGGTAACGCTTCCTTTTCCTCCAACCGCTCGCCATATGGCGGATTCGTAATGATAAATCCATAATGCTTCGGATGGCGCAGATCCTTCACGTCACGCGCCTGAAAATGAATATATCTCCGACACCGGCTGCCTTCGCATTCGCCTTCGCACATTTCACGATCTCCGGGTCTAAATCATAACCCTGAATATTCATCTGCACATCGCGGCGGATCATATCCTCCGCCTCATCGTACGCGTTATACCACACCTTCTTCGGCACGACCTTGCCCCAGCAATCAGCGGTGAACTCCCGCATCATGCCCGGCGCGATATTGGCACCGATCATCGCCGCCTCGATTGGAAATGTACCGCTGCCGCAGAATGGATCGACCAGCACACGATCCTTGTTCCACGGCGTCAGCATCAGAAGCGCTGCTGCCAGTGTCTCTGAAATCGGTGCCTTTCCGACAAGTGTCCGATATCCTCGTTTATGCAGGGACGTTCCCGATGTATCCAGACCAATCGACACCTGATCCTTGAAAATAAACACACGGATCGGATACTCGTCCCCATCTTCCTCGAACCGTTCCACGCGGTATGTCTGCTTCATGCGCTCCACAATCGCCTTCTTCACGATGGACTGAATCGCACTCGCAGAAAAAAGCGCACTCTTATTCGTTGTCGCCTTCGTCACCCAGAACTTTGCATCCCGCGGAAGAAACTCCTCCCACGGAATTGCCTTTGTCCCTTCAAACAGTTCATCAAAATCCGTAGCCCGGAAGCTACCCATCTTCAGCAGAATACGCTCTGCTGTCCGGATAAATATATTTGCACGGGCAATCGCTGTGACATCTCCGCGAAATGTGATTCTTCCGTCCTCCACAGTCACGATCTCATAGCCCAGATCTAATATCTCACGCTTTAGCACCGACTCCAAACCAAAATGCACGGTGCGATCAATTCATACATATTTTCCATGCTTGTATTTTTGCCCTTTCTTCCCCTGTTCCGATTTTTGAACATACTTAGTTGTATTGTAAATTTATCTTTGTACGAAGTCAACAAAATCGAACAATTTATTCTTACATTTTGCACATGTAAATTTTACCAAATCCTGCTAATGCCGGGTTTTTGTCAGCGCCCCACGATACCCGGAGATTCCCCCAACCGTGTTGATGACCTTATACCCTTTCTCTGTCAATATTTTTGCAGCCAGTGTGCTGCCTCCCCCGTTTGCGCAATAAACCAATATCACTTTTCCTTTCGGAAGAGAAATATTGCCTGCCTGTATTTCTTCCAGAGGCAGATTTATCGCCATCGGAATGTGACTTTTCGCAAATTCTTCGCTCGTTCGAACGTCAACGATGATTCCTCCATAGTTAAGAGCCTCTCTCAGGATGTTCCGAATATTTATATTATGAAATCGCATCGCTCCGCCTCCTTTCTTCTTACTAATAGGATATGCGGAGCGTGCGGATTTGTGTCTGTGATTGCTTTCTGCTAGATGGTTTATTACAAAGAAAGAGGACCGCTAAACGGTCCTCTCGGAGGGGGTTTTTAGTAACAGTCTGTACTGTTACTTGAATTGTTTTTCTGGCTGTTCTTCTGACTATTCTTCATCTTGCTGTTTGAAGCTGTTTCCTTGTTTGTCTGATTGCTTCCTGTATAATTTGTCTGCTTGTTCTTCTGCTCGTTTGACTGATAATTTTTTTCTGCCATAACTAATCTCCTTTTTGCTTTGCAGGTTTCCCTGCATTTGTAATTGCTACATAGAGAAGTATACCCAGCCCACAGAATTTCATTCAGCCAAAATCAAGAAATTCACAAACGCAAGGCAAACACAGTTTCACGAATTACAATCCCTATCACAAACACAGGATTGCATCTAAGCAAACGTAAATCGGGTTGCGGATAATATTGATTTAATCGCAGACCATTGGAGCACAAGGCAGGAATAATTGCTTCAATGATTCGCTTTCAATAACGTAAATAGAGATGTCTATTGATATCAATTTATGCACAGACCGTTGAAGCACGCTGGCACTTAATGAGCGACGGTTCTCCGTCGCGAATTTAGTACCATTGCGTGCTGAACCGAGCGAAAGCGCGTCTGAGCATGAATTGAATATCATAGACATCTCTTTACCACTTTATTCCCTATGCGAATCACATTTATTGCAATTCATTCAAACTTGCAAACCGATACCCCTCTGCCTTCAGGTTTGCAATCACCTTTTCCAGCGCCCCAGCATTCGATGACGATACGTTGTGCATCAGAATGATTGCCCCGCTGTGATGATATTTATTGAAATGGTCGATCACGAAATCAACACCCGGCTGGTTATTCACATCGAAATCCATATATGCCATGCTCCAAAAAATAGTTTTGAAACCAAGGTCCTGGGTGATTGCCAGTGTCCGTGCGCTATACTCACCGCATGGCGGTCTTAGGTACGGGTCCATCGCATATCCCGTTGCCTCTTTCATATAATCCGCGCATCCATTGACCTCCTGCACAATCTCCTCATAGGACTTATCCGGCATGCATATATGGTAGATGGTATGATTTCCCACCTGATGTCCTTCCTCCTTCATTCGTTTTGCTATGGCAACATTATCCCGGATGTAGGTCTGTGTCACGAAAAAGCACGCCGGAACATCTTCCTTCTTCAGGATATCCAGCATCTGCTCGGTATATCCATTCTCATACCCGCAGTCAAATGTCAGATAGACGATTTTTTCATTCTTCTTTGAAGCATTCTGATCCAAATAGTACGCGTCATATTCGGAGATATCGATTGTGTCATCACAGCCGCTTGGTCCGTGGTTCATATCCCGCCGGAACCACCATGAAAGCTTGGTGTTATCAAGCTTTGGTACGCCTCTTTTTCTTTCAAATGATTTTCAATCGGGTATGTCTGATACCGGCAGAAAACCTTCCTGCATTGGTCAAACATACTATGAATCGGCAAATCTCCATCCTCCTGCCCCGCATATCCTCCGGTTGTACCAGTCAACCCATCTTCCACATCACTCGTCGGATTCCCGGATGTATCCACTTGCTCTGATTCACTTCCATCCGCCTCCCCCGCGGATGCTCCATATGTAACAACACAAAAACTACTAACTACCAGAGAGATCAGAATTCCTGCAAGGCAAACCACTCCTTTCCATTTACAAACACAACGCGAACCATTTTTTGTTTCATTTCCTACATTATAGTTTCCCATCAAGAAAAGAACTCTGCCAAAAAGCGATTGAGCGTCTCCTCACTGGCGGCACTCTCTTTCTCCTGCATTGTCCCGCCTTCGGACTCTTCCCCGGATGCATCTGTCTGCGGTGATCCATCGTTGTCGGCATGTTCCCCTTTCTCCGCCGACATCTCCTGCTTCACTACAAAGGGACGTACCGCAGCCGCTGTCTGCTCTCGCGGTTTCGGAATCCGTTCCAGGTACCCGCTGATATTCGCTTTCAGGATTTCCACTTTATTATTTATAACCAATATATGATCAAGCACGAGCAAACATGCACATACTAAAATACTATTCGCTAAGAAAAACTGCATGTCCGGACTGCCTCTCCAGCTTGGATCGTAATACAGATACGCTCCCGCCATCGTGCCACAGACAACAAGCGACAGCACGGTTCCGCTCCGGTTCCAGAATTCCATCGGGCGCGTCAGGAATTTTAACCCCCGCACAAAGCTTTCTGCATACGCCTCCTCATCGCCTCCGCACAGTCCAAAGCCTTTTTTGTTTTCATATTGCCGGCACATATTGCGGAGCTTCTTTCGTTTTGTCTCTCCCAGATTTGTCGATGCACGCACCATTTACTCATGTAAGCATTTGCCAGTATCTTCATAAGCACTCCTAACACGCCTAACCCCCATAGTATGTAGACCCCGGTTGAAACTTCCATGATTTTTTGCAGCATACAAAATCCCTCCATTAAGATTTTTTGGACCGACAGCCTTTTTTTCTCCTCACTGTCTGATGGCGATTATAGAGAAGGTGAACTTCAGAATGCAACCCCTGTTCGGTCGCAAAAATCCTTGTAAATGTGACAGAAAATATGGGTTTAAGGAACTTTATATTTATGCTATAATAGGAAAGCTAAACAGAGAAGCGTTTATTATTACACACGAGAAAGGATGATACACAATGACATATAAGACAAAGGGAACCTGTTCCCAGATGATCGAGTTTGAGATTACAGATGGCAAGGTGCATAATGTGAAATTCACGGGCGGCTGTAATGGTAACTTAAAGGGCATCGGACAGCTTGTGGAGGGCATGGATGCAGAGGAAGTTATCAAGCGGCTGGAAGGCACAACGTGCGGATTCAAGAGCACATCCTGCCCGGATCAGCTTGCACAGGCATTAAAGCAGGCACTTCACGCATAGGTTAAAGGTATAAGTAGGAGGATCAACCATTCATGAAGCGTATTATATTAACCGGTGGCGGAACCGCTGGTCATGTAACACCCAATATGGCTCTCGTTCCAACCTTAAAGGAGCGCGGATATGATATTCAATATATCGGCTCTTATGATGGAATGGAGAAAAAACTGATTGAAGATATGGGCATTCCATATCACGGAATTGCAACCGGAAAGCTGCGCCGCTATTTCGATCTGCGCAACTTCTCTGATCCATTTCGCGTGATCAAAGGCTTCAACGAAGCGAAAAAACTGATGAAGGAGTTAAAGCCGGATGTTGTATTTTCCAAAGGCGGCTTTGTCTCTGTCCCTGTTGTTCTCGCCGCAAGTGCGAAGAAGATTCCATGTATTATCCATGAATCTGATATGACGCCGGGACTTGCAAACAAGATCAGTATTCCAAAGGCATCCAAGGTGTGCTGCAACTTCGCAGAGACAATGGAGAATCTTCCTGCAGGAAAGCAGTTGTAACTGGTACACCGATCCGTCAGGAATTATTTGCCGGTGACGCTGTAAAAGCGATGACCTTCTGTGGCTTTACAGAGGTTCGTCCAACTCTTCTGGTAATCGGCGGAAGCTCTGGCAGCGTACGTGTCAATGAAGCGATCCGTTCATGTCTCCCGGAACTGACGAAGAAATATAACGTCATTCACCTCTGCGGAAAAGGAAATATCGACGAAAGCTATAACGGAACTGCGCATTATGTCCAGTTCGACTACATCAAGCAGGAGCTTGCTGACTTGCTCGCATTAGCAGATATCGTTGTCTCCCGTGCCGGTGCCAATGCAATATGCGAACTTCTGGCACTCCGCAAACCAAGCGTTCTGATTCCATTATGCTTGCAGCGAGCCGGGGCGACCAGATCTTAAATGCACAGTCCTTCGACAAGCGCGGCTACGCCAAGCTGTTGTTAGAGGAAGACCTGACAAACGAGTCACTGCTTGCCGCAATCAATGAAGTGTACGAAAATCACGATCATTACATCAAGCAATGGAACTTTCCACGAAGTCCGACGCCATCACGATGATCTGTGATATGATTGATGAGTTAGCAAACAAATAAAAACAAAAGTCCCCTGAATGGCGCTCTGATCTGTTACAGTCAGACCCCGACTCAGGGGATTTATTTTTCTCACTCTTTTATACCGGCGTTCTTGAAAAACGCTCTTTTATCTTCTCAATTCCATCTATCACCAGACGATTTCGGAACAATATCATAATCGCGAAATATCCAATTGCACCAATTGAAACGGTCAACGCAATCGTCAGAAGATCCGAATACTGACTATGTGCACACCAGTTATAGCAACACACAATCGGAATACATGCAATCAAGCTTTGACCGAGCTGCCAGCCAAGCTTTGTGATCGGATACATATGCCGGGCTTTGATACTTGCATAAATGAAGATTGCCAGTTCCGCTGCAACCGTACTGGCTGCGGCACCGAATTTCCCATATACCGGAATGGTCAACGCATTTAAACAGACATTTGTGACTGCACCAATCACAACACCCATGGACGCCCATCGGTCTTTCCGGTGTATGATAAACAACTGATTGATCAGGAAGCTGTTAAAGGTTGCAACGATAACATTCAACATCAACACCTGCATCGTAGATGTTACACCCAGATATTTGCTGCCCGCAAACAAATGCAGCACCTGCCGACTCAGACAGAACATGCCAATCGCCATCGGAATATTAAAGAGCAATATAAGCCGCGCGGTCAGATCATTCAGATTCTCCGCCTGTTCCTCATCCCGCTCCATCATGTACGCGACGCGTGGACGAATTACCGCATATAACGCACTGAAGAATGACGTTAACACAGATGCAATCTTAATCGCTGCCGCGTAAAGTCCGACCTCGGTATCATTCCCGGTAATATAACCAAGCATAGAACGATCCATAACCAGATACACCGCCGACGCAACATCCAACAGGAAAATATACGACATCGGCTTCAAATGAATCCGCAGCTTCTTACTGATCCGCAACTTGAACTTCACGTATTTTCTTGCCCGGATAAAATTCATAATATTGGAGCCGACGCTGGAGATTACCATCGTCAACGCATATATCATGTAATCATCCTCTGATTTGACACATGTAAACAACATAACCACAGATATATCTGAAAGATAAATGAACGAATCGTGATATACTGATATTCTTCGTATATATTATACAGCCACTCGACTCCGATGGTAGAAAGTATAATCGTCGTCGAAAAAAGCAGCATCAACGTCCGATATCCCGCAAGTTTGGGAATCGCAAGTGCAGCAAAAAAAAGCACATATGCAAGTGCAGAAGTCATCAGATTGATGGACAGCATATCACTTGCAAACTCATCCATCTTCTTTCGGTCATCCCGAATACGGGCACCCTCCCGGATTGCATAGCCGCCAATGCCAAACGCCTGCAACAACGTGAAGTATGTCATGTTCGCCTGCGCATAATCGACCTTACCGAGTGCCTCCGGTCCTAAAACTCTGGAAGAATACGGGAATGTAATGAGCGGTATGATCACACCCATCATCGTCCGCATCATATTAAATATGAAATTAACACCTAAGGATCGCTTCTTTTCCAACTTAATATTTCCCCTATCATCAATCTCTATAAAAAAGAAAAGCTGTCACATAAAACGTAACAGCTTTTTTTAAAATAATTCCTTTTCCAACTGGAAGATGAAACTGTCAAGCAGTTGCATACGCTTCGTATATTCTGCTCTGGCTGCATCTGTCTTGCATCTTCGAATCTTTGGTTTGTTATTTCTATAATAATTCTTGATCCTGTAATAGGCTTTCTTGTAACTTGCCTCATCCTCACATGCTGTCGCCATCGAATCCCACAGCACACTGATTGCTCCAACTTCATCGAGCAGATCGGCATCCATCACAATCTTACATTCCAGTGACAGATCAGCATCCGAATCCTTGTCCTCGTGAATCATAATAATCTCTCCCACGCGTCGGATCGTCTCCGGATCAATTCCAATGCTATCCATGTATTCTACAGCAAGCTCTGCACCAACTTCTCCATGTGGCCGTTCATCATCCCATCCAATATCATGAAGCAAAGCTGCAAGTACAATCACATCCAGATCTCCGCCAAGCTTTGACTGCAGCTTGATCGCCCATCGATACACACGCATCGTGTGCTCAAACCGGCTACGGAATGGATAGTTCGAAGGCCTGCCGTTCTCAGAAGTCATCTTCTTCACATATTCAATTACTTCTGCATAATTTACACTCATGCCGTTGTTTTTGCCACCCGATTCTTTTGTTCTTCCCAAAGTTAGGTATCATTTACCTATCTCTAAATGATACCATTTTTACCAAAAATACCACATGTATTTTATATTTTTTTAACCGTGCGGCTGGTGTTGTGAAGCTCTCATGAGCGTTACCACGGCAGTTAACTCAGTCCCGGCTGCCTCGCGGCGCACAGAAGGTTCTACTTAGTGCTGCTTCGTTCCCGACCTGACACGGTTCATAGATTCCTGTCGCGCAAGACCAAAACATCAACGCCACTTACCATGGGCAGCCTCACAAGAAGACAACCCGAAACCAGCCATCACCCCCTCTGTAGCGGATTGAGGTACAGGGCACCGCTATCTCCCCGGCTGCACGGAAATTTTATAACAAGTCCACGCATATCCATCGAAAAGTCTGTTTCTTATAAACCCCATATCGACAGATACCTCTTTAGTATATAAAAATAATTATGTAAAGTCAAGACATCCCATTATTTTCTTTTAACGCGGCTGCCTTCTTTTTTGCACGCAGCTCCGCGAAAAAACCGGACATCATCGCTGAACATTCTGTTTCCATGATTCCCCGTGTTACTTCCACCTGATGATTAAACTGCTTCATATCAAGCAGATTTAAAATGGAACCGGCACATCCTGCCTTCGGATTCATACATCCGATCACGACCTTCGGAATCCGCGCCTGCACGATCGCCCCGGCACACATCTGGCAAGCTCCAACGTCACATACATTGTGCAATCCTCCAGCCGCCAGTCACCCAGCACCTTGGACGCTTTTTTGATTGCCATGATTTCTGCATGCGCAAGTGTCGTCTTGTCCACGTTCCGCCGGTTGTAACCACGCGCGATCACCTTTCCTTCATAGACGATCACACATCCGATCGGCACATCACCGTTTGCTGCCGCCTTCTTCGCAAGCGTGATTGCCTGCCGCATATATCGCTCATCCTCACTCAATTTCCTCATATTGTACCTCATTTCCGTATCATTTTATTGTCTGTTCCCATAAAATGTACTATACTGACTCATGGCTGCATGATACAAGAATCGTTCCTGTATTCCACAGTCACAAACGTCAGAAAGGAGACGCTCATGGGACCACTGATAAAATATACAAATCGCTTAATCCTGCGCGTAGAAAATGAATCAAAAGCCAAACAAGTCTTAGATCTCTATCTGCGCAATCGTCTCCCATTCGAGCAGTACGAGCCAACGCGTCCGGCATCCTTTTACACGCAGGACTACCACTGGTCTTCCCTGCACCGCGAATACATCGCTTACACGATGGGAACCTTCCTGCGTTATTACATCTATTTAAAAGACCGCCCGGATAAGATCATCGGCGCTATCAATTTCAATATTTTTCGCACCTCCCGCGAACCATACGCGGAGATCGGCTACAAAATCGACGCCCTCTATCAGAACCGCGGCATCGCATATGAAGCCTGCGAAGCGGTGCTCTATGTACTTGAACATGACTACCAGATTCACCGCGTCGATGCCCGCATCCACCCGGAAAATATTGCGTCCATCACACTCGCGACGAAGCTTGGCTTCCGTCCATTACAGTTTGAGCCGCAAAGTGCAAACATCTTAGGACACTACGTTGACCTGATGCGGTACACGAAGCTTCTCTGATTCTACAATTTCAGATACCCAATAACCAAAATTCCCGGTCAGAATCTTCGTTTTCCGCACCGGAATAAACACACGGAATCCAAACATATTCGCCAGATACCGTTCTTTGTTCGTGAAGATTCCAGGAACTCCGATCACATGCAATTCTGCCTTATTCATCTTCACCTTTCCAAGCATCAGATACTGATATTTGTAATACCCATGTGCAAGAAAACTGTTCACGCCCAGCTTCCAGTTCGCCATATCCAGCTTCCCGATATCCTGCGGCGCGATCTTCACGCCATCGACAATCTGACTTCCTGCAAAAAGCGGTAACTTTGGATATGTCGTAAGCATTTCCTCATACCCATTTGCCATGTCCGAAGGAAGTGGAATCTGTGGGATTTCCTCGACAGGTTCCTCCTGCGGCTTTGTCCCGGCACCTGCATATTCCATCACCGGTTCTTCCTGTTTCACAAGCTCGTCCTGCCTGTCCGTCACCTGCACCTGCCGCAGATCATACCGCTCCGTCGACCAGATACCGGCTAAAATCTCACCGTCGTCACACACGAAATACACACCATCGTATTCAGGAAATGCTACACCATCTCCTAGCGGGTTGCTCCACGGAAGCTCCACACTTGTCAGGATCGTATCGCGTTCTCCCGCCGCGAACTGCACCGCTGTAAATGGCTTCGCCTGTCCATGCCACAGCAGATACGCATAACACGTACACGCATATTCCTTGTACATTTTCATCCCCATTCGTATTCTTGTCACATCTGTATCCTTGTTGCTGATTCTCTGTACTTTGATGAATCCGGCAATCTCGCATCGCACGAACTCGCGATACCGGTAAATATAAGACACCCATCTCCTCTGCTGCATCACAGACCACGCTCCCCCTTCATGCATTAATACGTACTATATATGTATGCAGAGGGTTGTCTGTTTATCACAAAAATATTATGACATAATATACAATTATCCGACATCACACGCCCGCATCATGCCATCTCAGATATCTCTATCGCTGCAATCCGCCTTACTCACACAACAGATCGGAAAGCTCTGCGAACTGCGCAAGTGTCAGTGCCTCGCCGCGGATGCTCTCAGAAAGTCCCATCTTCCGAAGTGCTTCTACAACCGCATCCTTGCTGATTGATAATTCGGCGGAGTTATTGATCCCGTTTTGCAATGTTTTCCGGCGCTGATTGAACGACGCACGGATCAGCTTGAACATGAATTTCTCATCCTTCACGACGATCTTCGGCTCTGTATGTCTTGTCAACCGGATTACCGCAGAACCGACATTCGGACGCGGCATAAAACAGTTCGGTGGTACATTTGCCACGATATACGGCTCCGCATAATACTGCACCGCAAGCGACAATGCACCATAGTCCTTGCCGCCCGGACCTGCCTGCATCCGCTCGGCAACCTCCTTTTGCACCATGACCGTGATTGATGTTGCAGGGATATGATTCTCGAACAGTCCCATGATGATCGGCGTCGTAATATAATACGGAAGATTCGCCACGACCTTTACCGGTCTGCCGCCGGTTAATGCCGCGATATCCACCTTCAGGATATCTTCATTTACGACCGTCACGTTATCATACTCCGCAAGTGTCTCGGCAAGGATCGGGAGCAGATTCTTGTCGATTTCGACCGCGAATACTTCCCCTGCCGCCTCGGCTAAATACTGTGTCATCGTGCCGATACCCGGACCGATCTCCAGCACGACATCGTCCTTTGTGATCTCTGCTGCCCGGATGATCTTCTCGATCACATGCCCGTCGATCAGGAAATTCTGACCAAACCGCTTCTGGAACGCGAAATTATATTTCTGTATGATCTCTATTGTAACCTTTGGATTGCTAAGCTTTTCCATTCTATCTCCATTTCTCTACTTCTGAATTTTATACATCTGGTGCGCATTTTCCCATGTCTCTGCATACACCTCATCCACCGGAATCTGCTTGATATCCGCGATCGCCTGTGCGACATAGACGAGTTTCGATGAATCATTGCGCTTGCCGCGGAATGGCTCCGGTGTCAGGTATGGTGCATCCGTCTCAAGCACGATATTTGACAGCGGAATATATGCCACTGCTTCCTTTAATTTCTTCGCATTCTTAAATGTCACCACGCCACCAATGCCAAAATAAAATCCCATATTCAGGAAGTCTCGTGCACTCTCCTTCGAATACGAATAACAATGGATCACACCGCCAATCTCCTCTGCGCGGGAAGCCCGCATGATCTGAATTGTGTCCTGCGCCGCATCCCGGCTGTGGATCGCGATTGGCAACTTTAACTCGCGTGCAATATCCATCTGTCCGGCGAACCATTTGTGCTGCAATGCCTTGTCCGTTTCTTCATAATGATAATCGAGTCCGATTTCACCGATCGCCACGATCTTGTCATGCTTTGCAAGCTCCTTCAGACGCTTGACATTATCAGGATTCTCCAGTTCCGCAACTTCCGATGGGAATATACCAACCACACCGTACAGATTCTCGTATTTTTCTGTCATCCGAACCGTCTCTTCACTCGCCCTGATATTCGTTCCGATGTTCGTCACCGCGTGTACGCCCTGTGCCGGAAATCCAGCCAGAAGCCGCTCGCGATCGTCATCAAAACTCTCATCATCATAATGTGCATGTGTATCAAATATCTGAATCATTTCATTTATCCTTGCCTTACCATAATAATTGCGTTTATTTTACCCTACACCAGATGTTCGTGCAACCCCAGTCGTAAATATCTGTGCATCTATCCTCCGTCCTGCATAAATTCGCCACAATATTCGAGAATTTATTTGGTTCCGCTATTGAAATCCCTCTGTAAATTCGTTAAAATGAACATTAGGTATACGTTACGCACAAGGAGGAGCATTTTATGACTATAAATGATTATTTAGATATGGAAGCACTTGATAACATCCTGGAGCAGTGGGCGGCTGCAACACACATGATCGCCGTTGTTCTCGATGATGAAGGTAACTTCCTTTCCAACAAGCTCGGATTTTCCAGAAATAATGTAGAAGCATTTGGCGAGAGCATCGAAGTCGATGACGTCGAGGTTGCAACGGTTGTTGGCGGTCCTTTGGATGAGGATACAGACGAAGAAGTTGTCGAAGCTGCTGCTGCCATTCTGGTTGCCGCTATCCAGAATCTCTTAGAGGCTGGCTACCGCAAGAAGAAATACGAGGAAGCAATCGCTTCTTTCAATGAAGAGATTGCTGGTGCTGCTGCCCTGATCAAGGAGCTTGCCGGAAAATCGCAGGGATTAAAGAAGATTGAGAATAAGCAGAATATCCTTGCACTGAACGCTTCGATTGAGGCTGCACGTGCAGGCGAAGCCGGACGCGGATTCACCGTTGTTGCGCATGAGTTTGGTAAGATGGCACATGAATCAGGTGTTATCAACGACTCCATTCAGAAGACATTACAGAAGCTTGATGCATCCATCAAGAGCTATGACGCTGAATAAACAGCAGGGATTTGAGGATGTGAAAACTTTTTCACAATTAGAACATATTTTAGACACAATTTATTGTTATAGTATGCATTGTAAGAGCTTTTCATATATTTGAATCCTCTCTCCCCTCAAACAAGTGGCGAATTAATTCCCTCCCCGGTTTTTCTCGCCACTTGTTTTCTGTTTATCAAGATTCATTCACACTTAGACTTAATAATTGCGAAATGCATTTGAATTTGTATATATTACCTGCATCCACTTCTGCAAATATATGATGTATTGAAACTAAGAAGTACTAGATGTTCTGACATACATATTGACTATACACAATCGCCGCCAATTCGCCGTCCATGGCTCAGTGGCGGCTTGTTGAACATCGTGTTCAACCATTGCTACATACTTACAGAACATCAAGAACTTCTAAGTTCCAAACATATTTATATTTCCAGAAGTGGATGCAGGCATATATTCAAATTCAAGCACATTTCGCAAATTAACAAAAAGAAAGGAAAATAAATCCATGATTAACGAATTCTACAAGGATATGACAGGAAAAGGTTCCGTTATCCGCCAGTTCTTTGACTATGCGAATAAAAAGGGCGCTGAAATTGGCATGGAAAATATCTACAATTTCTCTATTGGTAACCCTTCCGTTCCTGTGCCACAGGCATTTACAAATCGCATGATCGAACTGTTACAGACCGAAGATCCAGTGAAGCTGCACAGTTACAGCCCATCGCTTGGACTTCCATCTACAAGACAGGCGGTTGCGGATTCTCTGAATAAGCGTTTTGGCATGAACTACACGATGGAACACATATTCATGACGAGTGCAGCAGCCAGTGCGCTGGCACATGCGCTTCGGTGCGTGACAAAGGATGGCGATGAGGTTATCACCTTTGCACCTTATTTCCCGGAATATGTTCCTTATGTGACAGGAACCGGTGCAAAGCTTACCGTGATTCCTGCCGACATCACCACATTCCAGATCAATTTTGAAGAATTCGAGAAAGCCCTGAACCCGAATGTACAGGCAATCCTCATCAACTCTCCGAATAACCCATCTGGTATCGTTTATTCAACTGCCACGATCACAAAGCTGGCAGACATCCTTCGTGCAAAGGAAAAGGAATACGGACATCCGATCTACCTGTCTCCGATGAACCTTACCGTGAGATTGTATTTGCTGGTGTGGATGCACCATTTATTTCCAAGTTGTATGAGAACACGATCTGCTGTTATTCGTTCAGTAAGTCCGTGTCTCTGCCGGGTGAACGTATCGGTTACATGGCAGTGAACCCAGCCTGCGAGGACGCAAAGCTTCTCGTACTTATGGCTGGTCAGATCTCCAGATTTACCGGACATAACTGCCCGCCTTCCATCATCCAGATGGCTGTGGAATCTGTGCTTGACCAGACAAGCGACCTGTCAATCTATGAGACGAACAAGAATATTTTATATAAAGAACTGACACGCATCGGCTACGAGATTGTCGAACCGGGCGGAACCTTCTACATGTTCCCACGTGCTTTGACCGAAGATGCAAATGAGTTCTGCTGGCGCGCAGCCAAAGAGCTGAACCTGATCATCGTACCGGGTGACAGCTTCTTATGTCCGGGACATTTCCGAATCTCTTACTGCGTGACAACGGATATGGTCGAAAAAGCCATTCCTTTGTTTGAAAAACTTTACAAATTATATAGATAATTTCCATGTTTTTCTGTATAATGAAGTTTGGTTTAATAGGAGATACATAATTAGGAGGACAAGAATATTATGGCAGAAGAAGCTGGCACTAGTAAAAAGCCAAAGAAATACACGGGGATCCTGCTTCATCCAACCTCACTTCCGGGGCCTTACGGCATCGGTGAGCTGGGTGCAGGCGCTTATAGATTTGTTGATTTTCTGGAACGTTCGGGATTGAACACATGGCAGGTACTGCACTCGGACATACCGGATTTGGAGATTCTCCATATCAGCCATTCTCCGCATTTGCGGGACAGCCGCTTATCATCAGTCTGGATCATCTGAAGGAGTTACATCTTCTTTACGACGAAGACTTCCGGGATATGCCGGCATGGAACGCAGAGCAGATCAATTATGGTGAGTTGATTGAGTTTAAGACAGGGCTTTTGAAGCTTGCTTATTCCCGTTTTCACGACGAATCTTTATCTGATGGCATCCATGACGATCCGGAGATGAAGCAGGCGTACGATAATTTCTGCGAGACATCTGTCTGGCTGGAGGATTACGCATTGTTCATGGCAGGCAAGGACTATCATCAGGGCATGCCTTGGTACATGTGGGAAGATAACCTGAAGAAACCAACCAAGAAGCAGAAGGAAACCTGGGCGAAGAAGCTCGATACCGAGATGGGCTACTACAAGTTCATCCAGTTCTTATTCTATTATGAATGGACGACCTTGAAGAAATACGCAAACGATAAGGGCATTTCCATCGTGGGCGATATCCCGATCTTCATGGCTTGGGACAGTGTGGATGTATGGGCAAACCAGAGCCTGTTCCAATTAGATTCCAAGGGGTACCCAACCGTCGTTGCCGGAGTTCCACCGGATTATTTCTCAGCGACCGGACAGTTGTGGGGCAACCCGCTATACAACTGGAAGAAGCATACCGAGACCGGTTATGAGTGGTGGCTGAACCGTATTCGTTACCAGCTGACACTCTGTGATTTCCTGCGAATCGACATTTCCGTGGTTTCGATAAATATTGGGCGATCCCTTATGGCGAAGAAACCGCCATCAACGGTAAATGGGTGGAAGCACCGGGTGTAAACTTCTTTACACAGCTTGAGGCAACCCTCGGTTATCATCTTCCGATTATCGCCGAAGATCTTGGCGAGATCGATGATTCGGTTATCGAGCTGCGCGACAAATTCGGTCTGCCGGGCATGAAGGTATTGCAGTTTGCATTTGAGAATCCGGAGGAAAATGATTTCCTTCCACACAACTTTGTTCGTAACTGTGTCTGCTATACAGGTACACACGATAACGATACAACCCTCGGCTGGTACAAGCACGCATATGAAGCTTCCAAAGACAAGCTGCGCCGCTACTTCTCAACCGATGGTTATGACATCTGCTGGATTATGATCCGTGCATGCTTTGGCTCTGTTGCAACATGGCGATCGTACCAATGCAGGATGTATTATGCTTAGATTCCTGGGCACGTATGAACACACCGGGTGTCGGAGAAGGAAACTGGGCATGGAGATACAAAGAAGACGCACTGACACATGAACTTGAAGCAAGATTATATGAAACCTGTAAAATGTTTGGACGATAAGAGGTGTATCTATGAAGACATTGGGAGTTGGAATCGTATTGATGGTGGCACTGTTCTTCTGTCTGCCATACCATCTCTACATGAAACAATTATGGAAGAAAAATCCTGAGAAATCATGGGAAAAAGCACGCAAGTTTTGTATCCGGCTTCTTCCGGTTTGAACTGAAACTGTCCGGATGCAAGGTGAACGTCATCGGAAAAGAAAATATACCGCAGGACGGACCGGTGTTATTCGTCGGCAACCACCGCAGTTATTTCGACATCCTGATCTATCATGAAGCAATCGGCAAGCCGCTTGGCTTCCTTGCGAAAAAAGAAATGGAAAAGATTCCGCTTCTCCCACTGTATATGCGGGATATCGGATGTCTGTTCTTAGACAGAGAAGATATCAAGCAGGGCTTATCCGTGATCAAGCAGGGAACGGAATACATGAAGCAGGGACATTCGATGGTCGTATTCCCGGAGGGAACCAGAAACCAGACCGACACACTTCTGCCATTTCGCGAGGGCGGATATAAGATGGCAGAGAAATCGAAATCCCCGATCGTTCCGGTATCGATCTGCGTTCCGATCTGATGCTTGAATCTGCACCAAAGAAACGGATTCACAGCCATAGCGTAACGATTGAATTCGGAAAGCCGATTTATCCTTGTGAACTTCCCTC
>ENA-OQEN01000200-OQEN01000200.1-human-gut-metagenome-genome-assembly--contig:-NODE-200-length-26439-cov-3.048495_pt1 | contig 26439 bp, 37 predicted proteins | sample MGYA00242791_ERZ504627 | MGnify/ENA primary metagenome ERZ504627 (study PRJEB26092, sample SAMD00036316) | human gut metagenome | host: Homo sapiens | study: EMG produced TPA metagenomics assembly of... | reverse complement strand
GAGCGTTCAACGAGGGCAGAAGGGCAGCTCCGCCATGCCGCACAAGCGCAACCCTATCACGCTTGAGAAGGTCTTGCGGCCTCGTCTCGCGTGGTGAAGGCCAACGCGCAGGTGGCCTTCGATAACGTGGCACTCTGGCACGAGCGCGACATCTCTCACAGCTCCGCCGAGCGCGTGGCGCAGGCCGACAGCTTCATCGCGCTCGACCACATGTTCCAGTGCCTCATCCGCATCGTGGACGGCCTCATCCTGTACCCGGAACAGATGAAGGCCAACCTCTACAGACCCGCGGCCTCATCTTCTCCTCGAAGGTGCTGCTCGCGCTCGTGGACACCGGTATCACGCGCGAGGAGGCGTACGCCATCGTGCAGGAGAACGCCATGGCTACGTGGCGCGAGGTGCAGCAGTGCCAGGCCGGCACCACCTTCCGCGAGAAGCTCGAGGCCGATCCTCGCTGCACGGTGCCGTCCGAGAAGCTCGACGAGATCTTCGATCCGTGGGACTTCCTCACGCGCATCGACCGCGTCTTCGACCGGCTCGAGGAGCTTGACTTCAGCGCGTAGTGCCAAATGCCCCCATTCCGGGGGCTTTCGCGCTTTTGTGGAGTGCTTTGTGCAATTCTTTGTGCAATTTCGACCCGGTTTTTATGGATGAGCCTGGGTAGGCGTGCGCTATGCCAAGACGTTTGCGCAGGTAGCGCGGGTACGGATCTTTCAGATACCTGCGCTCCTCGTAAAATACAGGGTCGAAATTGATGATATGGTGCAACGGCATCCCCAAGATTCATCCAATGCATCGCGGGATAATCGATGCGGGGAATTCTGTGCTGCCGGCGAGTACGGCTGCTATGAGATTGAAAGAGGGTCGCATGGTCGCGATTGACTTCACGCCGCGGGGCGTGTGCTCCAAGAACATTCACGTAGAGCTCGACGATGCAGACGAGACGATCGAGCGGATCGAGTTCACCGGAGGTTGCAACGGAAACCTCAAGGCAATCTCGAAGCTCGTTGCGGGCCAGCCGGTCGAGCACGTGACGCAGATCCTTCGCGGCAACACGTGCGGTCCGCGTAAGACTCGTGTGCGACCAGCTCTGCTGCGCCCTCGATGCCGCCCAGGCCGAGGCTCGTGCGTAATCGCAGCAAAACAGGACGACGAGCTGGAGAGTTGCATGTTCCGTACGTTGGATACACTTGTTTGATCGGGCGCGGGGCGCACGCGGTCGCAGTGGCGCGGGGGAAGGCCGCCCGCAGGGAGGGGTTACTCGCCGACGCTTCGTGCAGGGAACCGTTGCTGCTGCGGGAGCGGGCATGGCGGCTATCGCGCTTTCCTCTTGTTCGTCGGGCGGAGATTCCCAGCAAGAAGACGGGGAACCGCAGGTCGTAACCGATAGCTCGCAGATTGTCGCGGTGCTGGACGGCGACTACGAAAACGTAAGCAACAGCTTGAGCGCGTCGTCGACGTGGTCTCTCCCCTTGGGAACCATGCTTTTCCACAACGGTGGCAATACCTGGGCCGCGGCGATGCTCACGCCGGAGTCGGCGACGAGCGTCAATACGGTTGGCGTGCTCAGCCTGTCGAGCGGCAACCTCACCACACTATTAGATGTCGCAAGCTTGGGAGCGTCTTACAGCTTCTTCGACGTGCGTTGCTCGGACCAGGTGTACGCGTGGATCGAGATAAACTACACCGATAGCTCTTGGGTTCTGCTTGGCCAGGGCCTCTCCAACGGCGCGCTCTACGGCAGCCTGTTCAGCTGGACTCAGGCGATAGCGATTGGGAGCCGCCGCGCTTTACCGTGTGGAATTCGAGCGTCATCTGGCAGAAGATGCCGCTTGCAAGCGGTAATCGAACAACGGAGTACTCGCATTGCTATATCTGGACCGTGGGGTCAAGCGAGGGTCAGGAGATTTACGAATCGCACGGCCGTTTCGCCACGACCCCCCGCGTCTCGGGGTCGGTGCTCACCATTGCGCCGCGCGTGCGCGAGGGAAGCGGCGTGTACTATGGCATGACCGCGGTAGACATCACGTCGAGTTCGTATGACCAGATTGATCAGCTCGTTTTGCCCCGGACGGTATCGCCGTTCGATGCGACCTACATGAACGACCAGTTCGTCTTTTCGATCGAGGCGAGCTACTCGGGGGTGGGGAGCTTGGGAAATATGGGGACGTTCATAGGAAAAGAGGGCGGTCCCTATCTCTACCTGCGCCGCGAACCTTTGGCTCAGGTCGCGGGCAACGGGTCTCGATATCTGGTGAAATCCCAGGCATCGCATTTCGTGATCGATACCGAGGCGCAGAGCTATGCGGTTTTGACCTCGCCTGATCGTTCGATTGATTACGGCGATTTCCCAGCGACAGAGGGAGCGAGCTCCCAGTTCCTAACCTTCGCCACGGTGCGCGACGACACCGGTGTGCCGGCGAGCGTTACCGCCCGCGTGTTTTCAATCTAGTCGAACGTGACGATCCGTTTTGGCGCCTTGCGTCGAGGCGGGCTCAGTAGCGAGGTTGCGCTCTGCATCGGGGTGAGCTCTGCATCTTCCTCCGTGTTCCCGGGCAACAATCGGACACCCGTGATGTTCTCGGGCGGGATTCGGACGTTCACCTCGTTCTCGGGCGACATCTGGACGCTCGATTGATTGTCGGGCGACAATTGGACGCATTCAAAGCCTTGAGCGTACCAAACACGCCCGAGAACGCGGTGGATGTCCGAATGTTGCCCGAGAACGCTGCAGTGTCCGCATCCCGCCCGATAACGAAGCGTCACTTTGCGCGCAGGCGAGCGTTCGCGGCTGCAAGCACGGGTTCAATCTCCGCGGCGCTCAAGCCATGTGGGGGCTCGGGTGCGCCGTCGAGCGGCAGCAGCTGCTTTTCCATCCAGGTGACGGAAAGCCATTGTCCCAGTTTGAACCCACAGGTGGTATGCTCGCCGCACACGCGATAACCGTGCCGCTCATGAAAGGTGATCGACCCGGTATTTGAGGACGTGATGCACGCTTCGCTCATGCGAACGCCCTGAAGACGCATGAGTCTTCGAGGGCATCGAGCAGTACCGAGCCGAGTCCGTGCCCCTGATGCTCGGGGGCTAGATAGATTGAAATCTCGGACGCCCAATCGTATGCAGCGCGCGAGCGGAATGATCCGTTGTAAGCGTAGCCAGCAATAGCGCCGCTATCTGAGTCCTCTGCCACGAGATAGGCAGCTCGATCGAGCGTCGCCTGGATGCGTTGACCGAACTCCTCGACCGTGGGCACCTCGAGCTCGAAGCTCACGCACGTATCGGTCACATAAGGTGCGTAGATGGCAAGGAGCGCGGCGGCATCAGCGGGCGTGGCGGTGCGAATTCGGTAAGACATGTGCCTCCGGATAGAAAACGGCTGGTCGGGTAATAATCAATCAATGGAGCTCCGCCGGCCGGTGCGAATCGCCCGGCGAACGTTCCCGTTGCCCAGTGTATCGCTGCGTGCGATACAATGTGATGGTTCTTTACAGATTGAGAAGGGAGCCTCGATATGGCTTCGGATGCAAGAAGGATCCTGCTCGTTGAGGATGAGAAGGCTATTCGCGATGCCGTCGCGGCTTACCTGGAGCGCGAGGGCTACTGGGTCGTCGGCGTGGCGACGGGCAGTCTGCGGTCGAGGAGTTCGAGAAGCATCAGTTCGACCTCATCGTGCTCGACCTCATGCTTCCCAAGCTCTCGGGCGAGCGCGTTTGCCGCGCCATCCGCGACACGTCGGATGTGCCGATCATCATGCTTACCGCGAAGGGCGAGGTCGAGGACCGCATCATCGGTCTCGAGCTCGGTGCCGACGACTACCTCATCAAGCCGTTCAGCCCCCGCGAACTCGTCGCCCGCGTCCGCGCGCTGTTCCGCCGCACGCATCTAACAGATGAACCGCAGGTTGAGGTGCTCGATTTCGGCGATCTCGTCATCGATATCTCCGGTCATAAAATTCTCGTCGAGGGCAAGGAGGTTGACCTCACCGCCTCTGAGTTCAAGCTGCTTACCACCCTCGCGCGCCATCCTGGCCGCGTGTACAACCGCATGGAGCTCGTGGAGAAGGTGCTCGGCTACGATTTCGAGGGCTATGAGCGCACCATCGATTCCCATGTGAAGAACCTTCGCGCCAAGCTGGGAGACGACCCCAAGCACCCCAAGTGCTCTACACCGTGCATGGTGTGGGATACCGCTTCGAGGCGCCGCAGCAGCCCGCCGACAACAAGGCCGAAGCCAAGTAGCTTCCGCGGTTGTTCAGCGCCATGTTCCCCGCTCGTGTCGAAATCGGACAAAAGCATAAGCAGCAAGACGAGGCGAGTTCCCGCGCGAGCTGGAACACGCCTCGTTCCGATACACGCTCGGGCATGAGTTATGCCACGCGCATGGCCTCTTCGTTCGCGCTCGCCTCCGTCATGACCGTGCTGGTGCTCGTTGGCGTGGTCGCTGTGGTGTGGAGCGGCGTGTTCTCGGATTACACGCGCGCGAACATGACGGATATCGCGCAGAGCACGGCGCAGCGCCTCGCCCAAGAGTACGAGCTGAATGGGGCGTGGAGCACGTCGTACCTGGCGTCGGTTGCCGATTCAACGCTCTCGAGCGACGATATCGGGTTGCAGGTGGTCGATGCCGAGGGGACGATCCTCTACGACGATTCCTGGCCGGCTGCGGCGATGGTCGGCTCAACTCAGGGTAGTAGCGAGCCAAGTTCCCATAGCCTTATCTCGAGCGCCCCGACCGACGCGGCCGCTTCGGTTACCCGCGACATCACGCTTACTGATGGCACGGTGGTTGGGCAGGTGCGCCTGTGGGTGTTCGGTTCGGACGCACTGCTCAGCAAGGCAGACACGGCGTTTCGTGACCGCACCTTCAACGCGATGTTCCTTGCTCGATCATCGCGGTGGCCATCTCGGTGATCATCGGCATCCTCGTGTCGCGCATGCTCACCAACCCGCTCCGTCGTATTACCGGCACGGCGAAGCAGATCCGTGACGGCGATCTTTCGGCACGTACCGGCCTCAAGGGCGATGACGAGATCGACCGCCTTGGCGAAACCTTCGACGAGATGGCGACCTCGCTCGAGAAGGACCTCAAGCATGAGCGCCGCATTACCTCGGATGTTGCGCACGAGCTGCGCACGCCGGTTATGGCGATGCTAGCTACGGTCGAGGCCATGCAAGACGGAGTGCTTCCCACCGACGACGAGCACCTGGAGACGGTCGCATCCGAGACCCGCCGCCTCTCTCGTCTCGTTCAGCAGATGCTCGACCTTTCGCGTATGGAGAACCGCACTGCGCCGCTCAAGCTTGAGCGAATCGATACCGTGAGCTTCGTGAGGCGCATCGTCGACAGCCAGCAACAGCTCTTCAGCGACCACGACCTGCGCCTGCGCTTCTCGGACGATACGCAAGGGCGCCCCTCGGATATCGAGGCCGACCCCGACATGGTCACGCAGGCGGTGGTCAACCTCATGAGCAACGCCATGCGCTATACCCCGAAGGTGGCTGGGTCGTGGTGTCGGTGCGAACCTCTCGCCGCAACGTGCAGATCATCGTGTCCGATACGGGCATCGGCATCGCCAAGGAAGACCTTTCGCGCATCTTCGGGCGCTTCTGGCGAGCGGATGCGAGCCGCGCGCGCGAGGCGGGCGGCTTGGGCGTTGGCCTTTCGGTCACCAAACAGATCGTCGAGCGCCACCACGGCTACATCTCGGTCGAATCTGAACTTGGAAAAGGTACGACGTTTACGATTCATCTGCCCCGTGAGCACACGCTGAACCTTCATCCTCTACAATAGAACACTAGGCTGCGCCATGCCCATGTGCTGGGGCATCGTGGCGCAGGCAATGCAACGCAATCGTCTTTGAGGAGATGACTCACGTGGCCAACATGGAGCGCCGTCCGGATTCCCGCGGCAAGGTTCGCGACATCTATCAGGCTGGAGACAACCTGCTTATGGTCGCAACCGACCGCATCTCGGCTTTCGACTACATCCTGCCGGACGAGATTCCCTTCAAGGGCGAGGTGCTCAACCGCATCTCGGCTTCTGGTTTGAGAAATTCGCCGATATCGTTCCAAACATCTGGTGTCGATCGATCCCGCGGATTTCCCGGAAGAGTTTGCCGAGTATCGCGACTATCTGGCTGGCCGAGCCATGCTGGTGCGCCGCGCGGAGACCATCCCCGTCGAGTGCATCGTGCGCGGTTACCTCACCGGCTCGGGCAAGAAGACCTACGACGAGGACGGCACCGTGTGCGGCATCAAGCTGCCCGCCGGCCTCACCGAGGCATCCAAGCTCCCTGAGCCTATCTTCACCCCGTCCACCAAGCTGCCATCGGCGACCATGACGAGAACATCTCGTTCGACCGCACGGTAGAGATCGTGGGCGCCGAGATTGCCGAGCAGATTCGCGATCTGTCGCTGAAGATCTACACCGCCGCTTCCGAGTATGCTGCCACGCGCGGCATCATCATCGCCGATACGAAGTTCGAGTTCGGTGTCATCGACGGCAAGGTTACGCTCATCGACGAGTGCCTCACGCCCGATTCGAGCCGTTTCTGGCCGGCAGACTCCTATGAGGAGGGCGAGGTTCAGCCGAGCTACGACAAGCAGTACGTGCGCGATTGGCTGCGCGCCCATTGGGATATGACGGGCGAGGTGCCCCATCTGCCCGCCGAGGTGATCGACGGCACGTCTGCAGCTATCGCGAGGCGTATCAGATCATCACGGGTACCGCATTCGAAAGCATGAAGGGAAACGCATAAGTGAGTATCAGGAGCGCTAACAACAAGCGTGTGCAGAACCGCGAGTACGCGGGCGCGTCCCGTAAGTCGGCGGCCTCGGCGAAGCCCGCGCGCGCTGCGGCGAGCTCGGTACGCGTCGTGCCCGCGAGCGCGAAGCTCGTCGCCGCGAGGCCGAGCAGGGAGAGTCGCTCGAGGGCCTTTCCAAAGAGGAGAAAAAGGCGCGCAAGCAAGAGCTGCGCATCAAGGAAGACCGCATGTACTCCGCGGCCAACATCCTCATGAAGAACGATGCGGAGTACCGCTCCAAGCGCCGCATCTTCTGGGTGCTCATGGCTATCGGCGTGGTTGCCATCTTCCTGGTGTGGTTCCTGCTCATGGGTGTGCTTAGCTCGCTTCCCGAGAACGTGACCGGAGTGCTGCAGATCGTAGGCCTCGTTCTTGCCTACGGCTTTGTGATCGGTGCCTTCATCTTCGACATGGTGAAGATTCGCCCCATCCGCAACTTCTATAAGGCGCAGGTGGCGGGCATGACCGACCGCAGGGTGCTCGAGATTCTTGAGGATGCCGACACCAAGGATAAGAGGGACTCCAAGAAGGCCGAGGACGACAAGCCGGCTGAGGAGCCCGTTCAGAAGAAGCGCGGGCCTAAGAAGAACCATCGTTCCCGCCGCTAATTCGATACTGTTTAACTCATAGCAGCCAGGCCGAGCGTTCCCCTCCGAGTGGTGCGTTTTGGTCTGGCTGTTGCTTTGCCCAGAGAAACGGAGTGACGATCATGATCAAAGCAGCGCTCACGGTTGAGGATGCTAAGGCCGGCATGCGTTCCTTGGCGCCGCAGATCGAGCGGTACGCAAGCCTTATCGTTCGCAAGGGCGTTCATGTTAAGCGGGGCAGGAACTGGTGATCATGTCTCCGGTCGAGACGGCTGAGTTCGCGCGCACGCTGGCTAGGTGCGCTTACGAGGCTGGTGCCGGGCACGTCACGGTGGTGTGGGGCGACGACGCGGTGACGCGGCTCACCTATGAGAACAATGAGCTTTCGTATTTCGAGCAGATGCCGGAATGGCAGCGGACCCAGTACGAGACGCTCGCCGAGGCCGGTGCATGCTTCGTGTTCGTAGAGGGGTCCGACCCTGAGGCGCTTAAAGGCATCGATCCGGCGAAGCCGACCGCCGCGAGCCGTACGCGCAACACGCAGTGCCAGCGCTTCCGCCGCGGGCTGGACTTCAATATTAACCCGTGGTGCATCGCGGGCGCTCCGGTTGCATCGTGGGCGCGTCACGTGTTTCCCGATGTGCCGGAAGAGGTGGCCATCTACAAGCTGTGGTGCGCCATTCTCTCGGTTTCGCGCGCGGATGGGGAAGACCCAGAGACGCGTGGGAGCTGCACGACGCGACGTTCGAGAAGAACCTGCGGTTTTTGAACGAACACCATTTCTCGGCGCTTCGCTATGAGTCTGCAAATGGCACAAATCTTACCGTTGGGCTTACCGACCGCCATATCTGGGCGGGAGGGCGCAGCGAGACGCCGGACGGGCACCCGTTCTTCCCCAACATCCCTACCGAGGAGGTCTTCACCTCTCCGCATTGTGAGCATGCCGACGGCATTGTGTACTCTGCGCTTCCGCTTATCCATGCAGGCAACAAGGTGGATGACTTCTGGCTGCGTTTTGAGGGTGGCCGCGTGGTCGATTGCGGTGCGCGGATTGGTGCCGACGTGCTGCAGAGCATCCTCGACACCGACGAGGGCGCCCGCCGCCTGGGCGAGGTTGCGCTCATTTCGAAGAACACGCCCATACGCGAGAGCGAGACGCTGTTCTACGACACACTCTACGACGAAAACGCGAGCTGCCACTTGGCGCTGGGCGTGGGATTCCCTGAGTGCTACGCCGGTGGTTACGAGATGACGCCCGATGAGTTGCGCGCGTGCGGGGTGAACACCTCGACCACCCACGTGGACTTCATGATCGGTGCGGACGACCTCAATATCACGGGCATCATGCCCGATGCAGCGAGGTGCCGGTGTTCGTTAACGGCCAGTGGAGCTGGGAGTAGCATCTTCGGTAACGGAGCGGTAACGGCGCGGTTTGCTTGAGCTGCCCTGTTTGAGTTGCTCTGTCTAAGTTGCCCTGCCTGAACTGCATGCGCGATGACGGTTGTCTCCGAGTGCCCGTCGCTTCTGGGCGAGATTCGTGCGCCGTGAACGGTTCGGGCGACATCTGAGCGCCAAGGGCGTTATCGGGCGGGATTTGGACACCTCCGATCTTCGGGCGTGATTCGGACGCTGCAATCGACTTCGGGCGACATTTCGCCAGAATGGGCCTCGAATATGACCGAATCCCGCCCGAAGACGTCGCATGCGTCCAGAATTCGCCCGAAGATGGGGCGCATTACACGAGAGCGCCGATAGATTTTTAACGCGCTCAATCTCTTTCGAGGTTGTGTCCTATGAACGTAGGGCCACCGTTTCGACAGCGTGAGAGCTGCAGTGGAGGTCCATGAAGAGTGGGTATTGCTCGACGATTTGGGTAATATGGAATTACAAGTGAATCCCATATTTCACGGAGGTGGTCGCATGGCACTTCTTCAGACAACCATCGATGATGATGTTAAGAAGCGCGCCGATGAGGTTTTTGCTCGGAGCGGGCTTACTTCGGCGATGGCGGTGCGGGTTATGGTCACGCAGGTGGCGAACACCGGTGTGAGTCCCTTTGATGGCCTCTTTCTCGGCAAGGGCGGCCGGGCGTACTCCGATGAAGTGCGCAGAGCCATGGTGCGGGAGGAGGCGAAGGAGTATGGGATCATTCCAGACGACGCACAAGACGACCCAGCTAGGGTCCCTGACGATCTTCTGGATACTTGGGGCATCACAGCCGAAGAGGTTGGGCAATGAGAGGCTCGGCATATGAAGTCCGAGCGGGGCGCGACTTCTGGAATACGCTCACACCGCTCCGCCCCAAATATACGCGCGAGCAGTTTGCTGAGATCATCCGCATCATAAAGGCGTGTATCGCTGAGCTTGCTCAACATGGATACGTTGACGAGAGCGGTTGGGCAGAGCATATGCTCGAGAAGTCTCCGTTCAATGATGGACTGCATTACAAGTTTCACGTCTTTGACGATGACGTGCTCGTTGTCTACCTCAAGCGCGAGCAGCGCAGGGTGATTCGCATGGTCGGCGTTTTCGACCACGAGTCGCTTCCGTCCTTATAGCAGGCGAGCGAGCGCCGCGTGGGTTTCGGGCGCTTTTTTGGACGCTGCAGATGTATTCGGGCGACAGCTCGCCATATGTGTAGCTAAAAGCGGTGAGATATTGCCCGGAAATGGCCGCGTTCGTCCAAAGCGCGCCCAAAGATGAGGCGTGGCAAATAAGGGGATTAAACTAAAAACGCCTCCATGAACGGAGGCGTTGGCAAGCGCGGGTGGGCCGTTAGGGGTTCGAACCCTAGACCTTGGGATTAAAAGTCCCCTGCTCTGCCAGCTGAGCTAACGGCCCGTGCGGAGCTATTGTAGCACGTTGGACGGATCTCGCACGGTGGCCGTTATGTTCTTCGTCGTAGGATTGCATTCCGGGCGGGTTTTGGACGCTCAGGTGATTGTCGGGCGATATTTCGCCGTTTTCTCCCCTTCGAGCGTCCGAATCCCGCCGAGGATCCAGTGGTTGTCCAAACCGCCCGATAACGCTGCTGTGTCCGGGTCTCGCCCGAGAACGCCGCGTTGTTCGCCGTAAGGTGCTTGTTTTCTGTATGCATCATCCGCTGCTCTACAATGAACGCATGCGGCGTCGGCCGTAAGAAACGTACGAGGGAGCACCATGGTCGATCGCACGCAGCGCATTCTACTTGAGCTTATGAAAGCGAACGGCAATCCGCTCACGTCTGCTCAACTTGCACAAGTAGTGGGCGTGAGCAGTCGTACTATCAAAAGCACTATGCCGCGCGTTGCAGATACCCTGCAGGCAAACGGTGCAGAATTGAGCTCTCGGCGTAATCGCGGCTATTACATTGTTGTTCATGATGATGTTGCCTACCACAACCTAGTCGAGAAAACCAATATGCAGGCCGTGCACATTGCTATGGCAGGCTATGACGATACGACGCGCATCCTGCACATCTGCCGAAAGCTCGTGGCGGCTCCGGCAGGCGCAAAGATTGACGAGATTTGCGAAGACCTCTGCCTTTCGCGCTCTGCTGTTCGCCGTCCTCTTCGGCAAGCTCGAGCATTTTGCGAGAGCTTCCATTTGCAGATAACATCTTCCTCCAGTGGTGGAATTCGGGTATTCGGTGAGGAGCGCATGATGCGACTCGCCATGGTCGAATTCTTCGAAATACACTTCCATAAGGTTCAGCTCGATGATTCTGATCGCGAATACGCTCGATGGATCGGATGCGACTACCAGGAACGGCAAGATATTAGACACGCTTTTCTGAGCGTTCTACGCGAAAGCGGCATCTCTATGCGCGACAGCGCCACGCAGCGCATGGCAATGTACTTCATCATTGCACGTAATCGAGTGCGCGCCGGACTCGATGTCATTCTTCCGCAGGCCTGGGTGAGGGAGATCAAGCTCACGCCTCATTATCTGGTTGCAAACGGTATTGTCGAGCGCTTATCGCGCGAGTTTGAGGGCTTTGATTTTGGAGAGCATGAGGTAGCGTTCCTAGCCATGTGGCTTCTGCAGAACCATGATGTCAATTGCGCAATTGACATAAAGCCGCTCGCTCCCTTTCTTTATGATGACGTGGTTGATACCGCTGAGAAGCTATTTCGCATGGTCGCCAAGCGTACGGGAGCCGACTTTTCGTGCGTCCCTGGTGCTCGTCGCATGCTTGAGCACACGCTCCTGCCCTTGCTGGTTGGCCATCGATATGACATGGACGGATGCCGCCGCTTCGATTACGAAAGCGAGAGGCGTGGTTTAGGAAGTCCGATTTCGGTGTATTTCGGCAACGAATTCGCCCTTGCTCTTCACGAGGTGACCGGGTGCAGGTTCTCGCTGTCCGATATGTTGCTGCTCGCTGCCGTGGTGATGGGTCTTACCGAAAGAACCTTCTTTCCCGTTAAACCCCTTCGCCTGCTCATCACCTCAGGATTGGGTCCAGAATACGCACGCATCGAAGGGGAGCTGTTGGAGCATCGTTTCTCTGAGCTCATCGAATCGGTGCGAGCGTGCGAGTTGTATGAAATACGCGGGTTCGATGAGCGGGAATATGACGCCTGCATTACCGATATCGGAGGGTTTGGATATAACTACACGTACCCTTGGACATCTATGGGCATCACGCGAGCAAGTCTTGATGTGGGTAGCGTTCACGATGCGGTGCTCATTAACGCATTTGATATTGAGGGGCTACTTCCATCGGAATCAATCATACATATCCGGGCAAATGTGAAGTTGAGCACCGTCGATCAATTCCTCTCCCTGCTTATGTTGGAGCATGAGGGGGAACCACTGGTGCAGCGCGCTTTGGAGTTGGTGGCGCATTCAAAAGACCATGCTCTGTCCAACGCGCCTGCTGTGGTGTGTGACGGGTGTCTTTTCTTAATTGCACCGCAGGCGGGCGACAGCGACGAGCGCATGGACTATTACCAGTTCGATGAGGCTATTCATTGGATGATGAGCGCGTGACGAAGGCGCTGTTCTGTGTGCTAAATTTCTCGCGCGGGATGCAGAGCCTGAAGATGCTCGAAAGAATCCTGTATCTTCTTGCAAGTCACGCGGGTACTATGAAACCGTTTGCGGAGCATCCACTACCGTTTATCCGTGAGCTTGTGCGCGAGTCGCTAAAACTTTTCCCATCCTTTTCGTAGTGAGGCGGCGGAATAAAAGGGAATGGGTGAGCCGTTTGCGGCCAGATTTCCCCCGTTCCAGTGCCACTAGTGCAATAGTTTCACTTATAAAATAGAGCTATACATTTTTGCACTTTTAAATAAAAGAAAAATAAGTGGTGCTAAGGGTGGCGCCTCCATACAATGAGCGCAGTCAATCGTTTACCCAGCGAATGATCGTGCAAGTGCGGAGGAGTGTTCCCATGCTTAAGGTCTTTCTAGCCTCACATGCTCACCTAGCAAGCGGGCTCAAGAGCTCGCTGCTTATCTTCATGAGTGAGTGCCCAAACCTCACAACGTATGACGCCTATACATATGGCGATACCACGACGGTTCAAGAGCACCTCGACGCGTTCTACGAGACGGTGGAGGAAGACGATGAGGTTCTCCTTCTTTCCGATATCTATGGCGGTTCCGTCAATACGGTCATGTGCGGTTATCTCGATCGCCCCAATACGCGTCTCGTGACCGGTGTGAACCTTGCATTTCTTATTGAGGTCATGGCGGAAGACACGCTCAGCGACGAGCGCCTTGATCAGGTCATCCAAAACAGCAGGGATTTTCTGCGCCGCGTAGAGCTCGATGCGCCCGCAGCGACCGCTGCTGCCAACAGCGAAGACGATTTCTTCTAAGAAAGGGAGGTGTGCCATGATCAAATCGATACGGTTGGATGAACGTTTGATTCATGGTCAGGTTGCGACGAAATGGAGTCGCGTCCTCGGGGTGAACCGCATCATCGTTGCAAACGACGAGGCGGCCTCGAACGAGGTGATGCAGAAATCCCTCATGATGGCCGCTCCGAGTACCTGCAAGGTTGCGATTGTCCCGGTTGAGAAGGCCGTGGCGTTTTGCAACGACCCTCGCGCAGAGGCTTTGAGCATCCTGGTTATCGTGAGCAATCCGGACGACCTGCTCAAGATTGCGCGCGAAACAACGGGAGCCGAGCAGGTGAATGTGGGCAACTATGGCCGCATCGCTCCGAAGCGCGGCACGGACACGCGCCATTCCTACAGTCCCAACCTATACGCCTATGACGACGAGGCGGCTACGTTGCGCGAGGTCATCGCTACCGGTATCCCCTGCAACGTGCAGACCATTCCGGATGACGCGCCTCAAAGTTTGGAGAAGGTACTGGGTTAACGTTTCGAAAGCGAGAAGGAGGGAGCTTTCATGTCAATCCAAGCAGGTTTTCTCTGCGCCTTGGTGTATGTCTTGGTGTACGCCATCGATTACTATTTCCTGAGCTGGCAATGCCTCATCAGGCCCATCGTAGTGGCCCCACTCACCGGTCTTGTTCTCGGTGACCTTGGCACCGGAATCGTGATGGGTGCCTCGCTCGAGGCGATCTTCATGGGTATTTCCGCTGTGGGCGGCTCGATCCCCTCGGACTGCTTGTCGGGAGCAATTATCGCGGTGGCCTATGCCATCTTGGTAGGTGGCGATGGTGCGGTCGAGACGGGCCTCGCGCTTGCTATGACCATCGGCACCATCATGCATCCATCAACAGCGTGTGCATGGCTGCATGGGGCGCGCTCGCGGCATATTGGGAGCGCTTGGCTGCTGAGTGCAAGCCCAAGAAGTTCTATATCATCAACGTAATCGTGGCCATCATTACAACCCTGCCTGCTGCGGCAGTTATTTTCGCAGGCGTTTCGTTCGGTGTCGAGAGCCTGCAGAATGCCCTCAACGCGTGCCCGGCATGGGTCATGACCGGTCTTTCCACGGCTGGCTCCATGATGACCGCCGTGGGCTTCGGCATTCTGCTCTCTCAGATTTGGTCTGCTGATATCGCCGTGTTCTTCTTCGTCGGATTCGTACTTACCAAGTCCCTGGGTCTTTCCAGCCTGGGCGTTGCCGTCATCGCTGCGGGGGTTGCCCTGCTGTACTTCTTCATCGAGAAGGACATCGTCTCCCACAAGGTTCGAGCGCTGCTGAGCCTGCGCCCGAGCTGAAGCCCGCGAACACGGAGGAGGATTTCTTCTAATGGCTGAGACCGCTGCTACCGCCACCACGCAGAAGGGCATTTCCGCTGAAGACAATGCCGTCCTGCGCAAGATGTTCATCATGTCGCATAGCGTCTTCATGAACTTCAACATGACCAAGATGGAAGCCAACTGCTTCACCAATACCATGGCCCCCGCTATCGAGCAGGTCTATGTGGACGATCCCGAGGGCAAGCGAGAGGCGTACCTCCGCCATCAGCCTTCTTCAACACGCATGCCGTTGCACTCGATTTCATCGCTGGCCTTTCCTACGCACTTGAGAAGACTGCGCCGAGGGTAAGGTGCCTGGACAGACCATCGAGGCCATCAAGCTTCGCTCATGGGCCCACGGCCGGCATGTTTGACTCCCTGTTCTTCAACTGCCTGCGCGTTATCGGCGCCGGCATTGCCATCGGCCTGTGCTCGCAGGGCAACATCGCGGGTACGTTCATCTTCATCCTGCTCTACGGTGTGACGCAATCCATTCTCAAGTGGTTCCTGCTCAAGGCCGGCTACACGTTGGGTACGAGCTTCATCGATTCCATCTATAACAGTGGGCTTATGCAGGTTGCTACGAAGCTGCGTCTATCCTGGGCGTCATGATGGTCGGCTGCATGACGGCCACCACGGTGGGCTTCCCGCTCAACTGGACGGTAACCATCGGTGATACGAGCCTCGTCGTTCTCGATTTGTTCGAGTCCATCTATCCGGGCATCCTCTCGGTAGCGATCGTGCTCATCATGCTCGCGTTTATCAAGAAGGGCGTTCGTCCCATCGTGCTCATCTTTGGCTTGCTTATCTTCTGCCTGCTCGGCGCGGCGGCAGGCATCTTCTAAGCGAGGGCGCATAAGACCATGGGGCTCCCAGTATCTCGTGCTTTGCCGCGTGTGAGGGAGCCCTTTTTTGTATCACTTTCAACAGCGGTGCCATTCCACATGCTGCTGCCCGAGCGATCGAGCAGGATGTGGAGGGCATGGTAGAGGAGTGTGACAGCATGAAGCTCTTTTCGCATCGCGTGTATACCGCGAGCGGGTGCAAGGCAGCGACTATCGGAATCGAGGACGGCCGCATTGTCTCTGTGATTGAGGGCGTGCGCTCTGCGGATGCCGTGGATTATGGTGAGATGCGCATCATCCCCGGCATCTTTGACACGCATAACCATGGAACAAGTGGTTTTGACCTTATGGATACAGGCGGCGGCTTCGCCGAGCGCAAGGAGGTTGTGCGCGGTTATCTCAAGGGACTCGCCGCACAGGGAACGGTCAACATTTTCCCCACGGTGAGCGATCCTGAAGGTATCCGTGCGGTTGCCGAGGTTGCCCGGGAGACGGTGGACGGGGCAAACGTTTTGGGCATCCACTCGGAGGGTCCTGGCTCTCGCGTGTGGGGGAGAAAGGCGTACGAACCCCATGGCCGGAAGTTTCGGTCGATGCTGCTCGCGAACTCGTCGAGGCCGGAGGCGGAATGCTTAGGCTTATGGCGCTGGCCCCGGAGATTCCGGGCATCGATGAGGTGATCGATTACTTGCTCGGCGCCGGTGTTACGGTGGCCGCTGCTCACAGCGACAACACCTACGAGGCGGCTCACGCCGCGTACGGGCGGGGCATCTCGGTTGCCACGCATACGGGTAACGTCATGACCGATATGCATCATCGTGATATCGGCGGCCTCGGCGCTGCGCTCACCGACCCGCGCGTCATGTGTGAGGTCATCTGCGACGGCATGCATATCTGTAACGATATGCTCGGCATCTATTTCCGCATCAAAGATTACGGGCACTTCATGATGATCAGCGACTGCACGGCGCTTTCCGGTGCGGAACCCGGCGTATATGATGGCGGCGGCTTGTGCGAGGAGCTCCATGTGACGAACGATGGCTTCGTTCTTACCGAAACGGGGCGTCTCATGGGTTCGAGCCAGCCAGTGCTCTTCGGTATCGGCAACTTGGTGAATAACGTGGGCGTTTCACTTGAAACCTGTTTGGAGATGGCGTGCCTCAATCCGGCGATCATGTATGGATTCGCGACCGCAAGGGCACCATCGAGCCGGGGAAGGACGCGACCTGGTTGTTATTGACGACGGCTATCACGCACTTGCGACCTATGCCTGTGGACGCAAAGTGTATGACCGTGCCATAGACGGTAGGGTGTTCAACGATGCGTATCTCTCTGCGCACAGGAAGAAGGACGAGACGGCGTGAGCAAACAGCTAGTTGTTTCAGCGGATGATTTCGGCTTTTCACGAGCCTATAACGCAGGGAACATTCGAGTGGTCACCGAAGGGGTGGCGACGGTGCTCGCACTTATGAGCAATATGGAGGCGGCACCGTATGCGGTGGATTTGCGCAACCGTTATGCTCCGCATGTTGAGATGTCCCTTCACGTGAACTTTGTGCAGGGAAGGCCGGTGAGCGATCCCGAAGATATTCCGAGCCTGGTGAATGGCGAGGGGGCGTTTTATCGAAGCAGCGCTTGGAGAGGGGATGACCCTAGCGACCCGAAATGCGTTGGAGACATATATCCCACGTACGAGGATCTCAAGCGAGAGACTGAGGCGCAGATAGAGCGTTTTCGCGAGCTGACCGGTTCGTATCCGCTTCATTTTGAGGGACATAGCACGATGACCGAACCGATGCGAGATGCGTTTCGAGATATTGCGGCTGAGCGCGGCATCCACTGTTCGGTGCAAGAGCAGCTCGGGACAGATCGTATGAGAAGCTGCTCGGAGATGAACATCAAGGGGTCCATGGACATTCTCAATTGCGGCTGTTCTGTTGAGGACTGGCTTTCCGGAACGTTTGATGTGCCGGCTTGTCCCTACGACATTGCGATTCTTCATTTTCATCCGGGATATATCGACCAATTTGTGCTTGATAACACATCGTTAACGCTGCCGCGCTGCCGCGATCTGGAGACGCTGTGCGACCCACGTGTGCGTGAATGGATTGACGAGCAGGGCATTGAGCTTGTTGGATACAGCGCGCTCTATCGGTAGCGCAACTCACCTTGCTTACATCTTTTTCAAAGGCGGGCACCTCTCCCCGGTGCCCGTCGTGCTGTTGAAGCCACGCTGCAATCGTGTTGATGGGGCTGCATTGCGGGGATCTGAATCGGATGAGGGGTAGTCGTTCTCGAAGCCGCGGTGCTAAGGTTCTCGGGCGAGTTTTGGACAACCACTGGATCTTCGGGCGAGATTCGGACGCTCGAAGGGGTGAAAATGGCGAAATCTCGCCCGACAATCATCTGAGCGTCCAAAACCCGCCCGAAGACGCCGCGATGTCCGGAACCCGCCCACGAAAGTGCGCGCCCGGGAGGGAACCCGCCCAAGCAAAAACCATCCGGGGGGTTGGGCGTGCTCGGTGGCACCTCGCGTCGAGCTTCCTTCACCGTCCCCCGTTATAACCGAACGCTTACCGACAGATCGAGTTCGCCCTTCGCAACTTGCCGTATGATTCTCCTATATATGCGCCCCGGCGCACCCTTTCTGCTGCCGAAAACAGGTGAAGGGGAGTTGCTTCGAAAGGAAGGCTACCTATGGCAGATGTACATGTACTCCTCGATGAGTGGATCGCCAATGTCACGGATGACGAGCTGCTCACCGAGCTCAAGGCAATGAAGGAAGCGGGAGACGAAAACGCTATCACCGACGCGTTCTTCCAGGACCTCGAGTTCGGCACGGCAGGCCTGCGCGGCACGCTTGGCGCCGGCACGAACCGCATGAACATCTATACGGTCGGCCGTGCAACCCAGGGCTTTGCGGAATATCTCGTTAAGAATTTCGAGAACCCCACGGTTGCCATCGCGCGCGACAGCCGCAACAACGGTGAGCTCTTCGTTAAGACCGCGGCCGCCATTTTTGCTGCCAACGGTGTAACCGCCAAGCTCTATCCCAAGATTTCGCCGGTGCCCACGCTCTCCTGGGCCGTGCGCGACCTTGCGTGCTCTGGCGGCGTGTGCGTGACGGCAAGTCACAACCCCGCCCAGTACAACGGCTACAAGGCCTACGGCCCCGATGGATGCCAGATTGCATCCGAGGTCGCCGATGCCATCTCTGCCGCCATCGCTGGCGTGGACATGTGGAACGGCATCAAGTCCATGGACTTTGATGAGGCCGTGGCTGCAGGCAAGATCGAGTGGATCGGCGACGATTGCCTCGAGCGCTACTACGACGCGGTGGTCGATAAGTCCGTTTGCAACCTTACCGAGGAAGAGTCTGCCTCCGCGCCGCTCAAGCTCGTGTACACCCCGCTCAACGCACGGGCCTTATTCCCGTTACGACGGTGCTCAACAAGGTGGGCATCACCGATATCACCGTGGTTCCGGAGCAGAAGGACCCGGATGGCGACTTCCCCACCTGCCCGTACCCCAACCCCGAGATTCGCCAGGCCATGCAGAAGGGCATCGACCTGTGCCAGGAGGTCCATCCCGACCTGCTGCTCGCAACCGACCCGGATGCCGACCGCGTGGGCGTAGCGTGCCAGGACGGCGACGACTACACGCTGCTTACTGGCAACGAGATGGGCGTGCTCCTGCTCGACTACATCTGCAAGATGCGCGCTGCGCGCGGCGAGGACCTTTCCCGCAAGGTTGCGGTGACCACGATCGTGTCTTCTGCTATGGTTGACGCTCTTGCCGATGAGTACGGCTTCGAGCTGCGTCGTTGCCTCACGGGCTTCAAGTACATCGGCGATATCATCACGAGCCTTTCGGACGCGGGCGAGGTCGACCGCTTCATCTTCGGTTTCGAGGAGAGCTACGGCTACCTCTCGGGCGACCATGTGCGCGACAAGGATGCCGTGAATGCCTCCATGCTCATCTGCCAGATGGCGCAGTACTACAAGCTGCAGGATAAGAATCTCGTCGAGGCCATGCACGATCTCTACGAGAAGTATGGCTATTACCACAACAAGACCGTTTCGCTCTCTTACCCGGGTGCGGATGGCGCCGCCAAGATGGCCGGCATCATGGCCGCGCTCCGCGCCGAGGCTCCCGCCGAGATTGCTGGCAGCAAGGTCGAGGCCGTGCTCGATTACAAGGATGGCGTGAACGGTCTCCCCAAGGCGAACGTTATCGAGTTCGATCTTGAGGGCGGCAACAAGGCCATTGTGCGCCCGAGCGGCACCGAGCCGAAGATCAAGCTCTACATCTTCGCCAAGGCGCGGACGCCCAGGCTGCCGACGCGCTTATCGCCGCGATCGAGGAATCGGGCCGCGAGCTGCTTTCGTAGGCGAGGAATGCGATAGGTATCTCGTACGTTTTATGGGCGGGCGCTCTTCGGGTGCCGCCCGTAGTTTGCAAGATGTGGTGAGGGTGCGCGCTACAGCCATACACGTCTCAATTCTTAGGTGCCTCCGCGGGTTCTGCTGACGGAGTAGAGCCGCATCTAGTCGTTTGTCTGGTAGCTTGCTTCTCTGGCGACTTCTGAGTTGCATTCCGTCGCATTGCCGGCGGCAAACAGCCTACATCCAGCCGAAATCCGCGAGGCAGCGGTCGACGTCCTCTTCAAATGTCCCGAGCTGGATCCCGGCGGCAACGGCTTTGCGGTTGTCGAGGCGGAAGTCGCGGAACCGGTCGGCGTAGCGCTCGGTATTCGGGAGAATGCAGCGCTCGACGGCGTCGGGCGTGGCGATGCCTGCGGACACGAGCTTTCCCGCCACGACGCGCGCGGCGTCGTACGTGCAGAGATCATTGCTGCTCGCGAAATTGTATGCGCCACTCGGGAGCTCGCAGATGGTGGCGAATTGGTCGGCAAGGTGCTGGGCATAGGTCATGCAGCGCTTCTCGTTCACCGTAAAGAGCGTCGGCGTGTTCGTGCGCAGTGCGCGCACCACGTTGCCCACGATGCCGGGAGAGGGCTTGACGTGGGGGAGCGCCATGCCGAACATCCATGAAAGCCGCAGGATGACGTAGTCGCTCATGGTGGCTCGCATCCAGCGTCGACCTCCGCCTTCTGTTTTCCGTAATTGGTGACGCTTTCGGCTTCAACCGATTCGGAGAAGGGTCCGGGCTCGTGCTTCCCGTTGTAGATCTGCTCGGTCGAGATGAAGATCATGCGCTTGCCGCGCTCGTGGCAGATGCGCCCGAGCTCGATGGCGGCCTCGCAGTTTACACGGTGCGTTCCTGCAGGGTCGTTCTCGCAGTCGGCGGTGGTGGCGTTGGCTGCCGTATGGAAGAGGATGTCGAAATCGAGCGCTTCGAAGTACGACCGGAGGCCGTTGAGGTCGGCGTAATCGACATCACTTCTGCTCACGCGGATAAAATCGAACGTTCCCGCGTTGTAGGTCTGGACAAGGCTGGCGAGGTATCCATTGGCGCCGGTGATGGCGATGCGTGTCATGGGAATCCTTTCGGCAAAGGGTGGCTCGGGGCAGTGGTCGGAAGCGGCGTCTCCTGCTAACGGGGATGATAACTCTGCAGCACGCGGCAGGTTCCGCGCACGGTGTAGCGTCCCGCGCTCGCGGGCACCAGGGCGGACTCGGTGCAGGCGAGCCCAACTGCGCCCTCGGGTGACTCGACGGTGCAGGAGCCTTGGACGCAGGTGATGATATGGTAGACGCCGTCAGGCTCCGTCTCGTAGTCCTTATCGATGTCGATGACGTTCGAGACGAAGAGTCCGCAGTGCATCCAGATCGGTTGTCGTGCTGACACCGATGAGCGTCGCCCCCGGTTCAGCGTGGAGGATGTACCACGATTCCGTCTTCTCGTGGTCGCCATCGAGGCGCTGTGCTTGCTCCTCGTTAGGGTGCACCTGGATGGAGAGCGTTTCGCGCGCATCCATGAAGGTGATCTGGATGACGTCGTGATCGGGCAGCGTTCCTATGATGTCATCGTGGTGCGCGGAGATCGCATCGTCCAGGTGCATGCCCGCGAGAGGGCCGTTCGCTATGGTCACGCAGACATCGGGGTGCGCCGACACATCGAATGCCTCCCATAATTGTGCTCGGCATCAGTGGGAAGGCCGCGTGCTTGGCGATAGCATCTCCCGTCCAGATAGGGTGGACGTAGGTTGGTGGGAACCTCAGAGGCTCCATAGATAGCTCCCATTCCGTTGTGGTGGCAAGCAAGCGCGGGCACGGGCGTCCTACAGCTCGATCGCATCGATTCCCTCGGCGTCGAAGCGCCGCTTGAGCTCCTCGATGATGGGGATGCCGGCGCTGCACCCGATGCGGGTAGCACCGGCGCGCACCATGTCGAGGAACGCATCGGCCGTGCGAATGCCGCCGGCAGCCTTGACCTGGACCTCGGGGCAGACGTGTTCGCGCATGAGCCGCACGTCGTGAACGGTGGCACCGCCGGTGGAAAAGCCGGTGCTCGTCTTGATGAAGGCGGGCTTTACCTCGCTCGCAATCTCGCAGAGCTTGATCTTCTCGTCATCGGTGAGCAGACAGTTCTCAAAGATGGCCTTGCAGGGGATGGGCTCCTCGCGTCCTTCGCTCGCCGCACGGCAGACGTTGACGATCTGTTCCATCTCGTCCTGCACATATGTCCAGTTTCCGTCTTTAACCTCGGTGAGATTCACGACATAATCGATCTCGTTCGCGCCGTTCTCGATGGCGTCTTGCGTTTCGAATGCCTTCGCGGCGATGCTCATCTGTCCGAGCGGGAAGCCGATAGCGGCACCGGTGTGAATATCGGTACCTGCGAGAAGGGCAGAGCACCGTGCAGATTGCCCCGAGTTGATGGCGACCATCTTGAAATGGTACCGCCGTGCTTCGTCGCAGAGCTTCTCCATGTCTGCTTCGGTGGCATCGGCATGCAGGTTCGTGTGGTCGACCAGCCGTGCAAGATTGTCAATGGTGCAGTGCATAGCTATCAAACTCCTCCCGCAAAGTGCGAACAAGCTAATAGTACATATAGATGTAGGTTGTTCGAAGAGACCGTTGGTGAGCGCTCTCGTTTTGCGCGTCGAACCTCGGTATGAAGTTCCGCGTGTTCCTGTCTAGCGGAAGAAGATGATCCACACGAGAACGGCGATGACGACGATGAGCGCGAGCACGAGCAGGATACGCACCCGCTTGCGAGCGCGGTCTTGCCGTGCTGTGAAGATCGTCTTGCGACCCGAGGGTGCCGAGAGATAGCGGTCCGAATGAAGCACCTGCGGCTCTCCGTCTCCAGGCATCTTGCGGCGCGGATGAGCCGGACCTTGGGGAGCGCCGGTTTGGTGGCCGACGGGCTGGAGGTACTGGGGATCAGACGTCGCAACGCCCATGTGCTTGCGCCCGGGCGCCGAGGTGAAGCTCTGTTGCTGAGGGCCGCCCGCAAAGCCGCCTACATAGTCGCCCGGCGCTTGCGGGCGATACCCCCTCATGTCTTGGCGGGCCGCACCGCCTGTTCCGGCGCCCGCGGCAGCACGCGATCCGGTACGGGAGTAGGTCTCCCGCTGTATGCGCTGCTGGTAGGTAACGCCGTCGTCGGTTATGGGGTCTTGGGTGATGTGGGGAACTGTTCGCTGGTAAGGGACGCGGGCGCGCTTTTCGTGCTGCTGGTTTGAAGATGGCGTCGACTGGGCGCGGTTGTTCTCATCCATGGTGTCCCTCGCGTGGCCTTGCGGTGATAACCCTATTCTATAGTTCCCTCAGCATGTGAGCCGAGTTGGCGTGAAAATTAGCGGCGCGTTCACGCGAGGTGCAAAATCAATTGAACTGGCCGTTGACGGCGGCTCAGGGTTCTTCCGCTTGGTATAAATCTAAGTCATACACACTAAGATTTGATGATACTGTGACGCTTAAAAAATCTGATTACGCATGTTTAGGAACAGGAGGCTCGGGAATAACAAGAGTGTCCAAAGAAGACCCGGAGCAAAGATATCCGGGCAATCACAAAGGAGTGATTGATTATGGCAAGCATGGTTCCGTATCGTTCGGTGTTCGGTATTCGTCCCACGTCGCTCTTCGACGCGCTCGATGACATGATGGATTTCGCCCCGTCTTCTTCCACCCGCGCCTTCCCGATGGATGTCGAGGATAAGGGCGAGGGCTACGAGGTCAAGGCATATCTGGCCGGTGTGAACAAGGATGATATCGACGTCGAGCTCAATGAGGGCCGCCTCTCCATTTCCGTCAAGGTTGAGGAGAAGGAAGAGGACAAGGGTAAGAACTTCCTGCAGAAGGAGTTCACGTCCTTCAGCGCCACGCGTGGCATCTACCTTAAGGACGCCTCGAACGAGGGTCTGTCCGCTCGGTACGCCGACGGTGTGCTGACGGTGACGGTTCCGAAGATCGTCGAGAAGAAGAACGTCACGAAGGTCGCGATCGACTAACGCTTCTAGCGGGGCCGCTCATTTCCTGCCGCTGTTCTCGTCGCTGTGCGGCAGCGGGGAACGGCTTGGAAAATGAGCGGCTCCTTGCGCATGTTGTCGAGATGTAGGTTTTGAGGGTCCCTGGTGGGGAGCTGTTCACTACGGCTTCCCACCAGGGATTTTTTATTCAGGAGACAGATGCTGTCGGGTGACAGGTAGTTGTATGGGTGACGGGTGTTTTCGGGCGACATCCGGATGCGCTGGGTGTTCTCGGGCGACATCCGGATGCGCTGGGTGTTCTCGGGCGCGTTTTGGACACATGCCGCGTTTCCGGGCGAGTTTTGGACGCTCGCTGCGTCTTCGGGCGACTTTTCGCCGTTTTGGACTGCTGGAGCGTACGAAAGCTGCCCGAAAACGAATGCGGTGTCCCGATTCAGCCCGAAAACGCAGCCGTAACGGCTCCAGCGTCCGGATCCCGCCCGAAAACGCAGCAACGAGCAGCAAGCTTCCGTCTGGCGGCAGTTATCGAATGCTGATTGGTCGGTTCTGGCCGGCGGCGCGGATATGCAAGTTGGGCAACGGGTCTGGCCGCCGCAACGTCGCGGATGATCCGAGCTCGTTGTCGAGTTCCGCGCCGAGTGCTTCAGCAAGCGCGCGCACCGCGAGACTCGGTCGGTTGTTCTCCTGCGATATGTGCATGGCAACAAGCTGCTCGGTGTGTGGCCCAACAAGTGAGTGGGCAGCTTCGGCTGCCTGAGCGTTTGAGAGGTGGCCGCGTTCAGAGATGATGCGGTCCTGCAGGTACCGCGGGTAGGAGCCAGTTCTCAACATGGGAACGTCGTGGTTGCTCTCAAGCGCCAAAATTCGCACGTCGCCGAGCGCCCGCAGCGCCGCCTCGGTCGCCGTCCCGGTGTCGGTCATGATGCCAATGGAGTCATTGCGGCACGAAAAGCGCAGACCGATGGGGTTGACCACATCATGCGAGGTAGAAAACGTCTGCACCTCTATCCCCGCTATATCGAGGCATGCTCCTGGCTCGAAAAGCGTAAACGGAAGCCCTTCGAGCGTTGCGCGCGCTTGCGGGGTGCCTGAGCTTGCGAACAGCGCGCCCGGGAAGCTCTTGTACCAAACGGGAAGCCCCTTCACGTGATCGGAATGCTCGTGCGTGACGATGAGGCAACCACGCGGGGTGCTTCGAGTTCAAGTTCCGCCATGCGTCGCAGGACCTCACGCCGCGAAAACCCGTTGTCGACCATGATGATCCCCTCGGGTCCCTCGATGAGCTCGCAGTTGCCCTTGGAGCCACTGCCGAGAATATGTAAGCGCAAGGCGTGTGTCATGCTGTCGTCCAATAACCTCAGGTGGTACCCTGAAAACAGGGCTTGTGGTTCGTAGGAGCTGGGTGTTTGTGAGCTATGTGGTTCGTAGACACCGGGTGTTCGTGAACCACGCGAGAGTCTGTAACCCGGTCTAGGTATCAGGTTTGAACGACTATTTCTCTTCAACGTATCGATCGGAGCCATTCTCTATGCCCACGGTATCACAGCGTTTCGTCTCACATCGCGCGGGCACCGCGTCCGGCCGCGCGCTCGACCCATCGGCACCCGTCGTGCTCATGGTGTCGGGCGGCGCGGATTCAACGGCGCTTCTGGTCATGGCGTGCACGTCGAGGCTCGACATCATGGACGGTCGAGGCCCTGCGCGCATAGCTCGAGAGCGCATCCACGTGCTCCATGTAAACCATCATCTCCGCGGGGAGGCGTCCGAAGCAGACGAGGAGCATGTTCGCAGCCTCTGCGAGTGCTATGGGGTTCCCCTGTGTGTGGAACACGCATCGTTCACCGAGCTCAACGGTCAAAATCTCGAAGCCGCCGCACGAGAGGTGCGCTATGCGGCCGCTCGGAGGTACGTTCGCGAACTCTGCCAGGAGGCGGGGTGCCCTCGCACCGCGGCGCGCATCGTGACCGCGCACACGGCAAGCGACCGAGCCGAGACGTTCTTCATGAACGCCATCAAGGGGGCGGGCCCCGCGGGACTCTCGAGCATTCCGCGCCGTAGGAACATCATCGTGCGCCCGCTCATCGACCTCACGCACGAGGAGCTTTGCCGGTATCTTGAAGTGGCGGGCATCGCTTGGCGGGAAGACGAGAGCAACCAAGACACGTCGTATCTGCGCAATTTTGTCCGCCACCGCGTGATTCCCGTGGCCCGCGAACGTAACGAGAACATTGCGCGGAGCGTGGGGGCGGCGTGCGACATCTTGGGCGACGAAGATGCTTCATGGCGCATCTCGCCGCCACGGCCCTTCGTTCGTGCACGCGCCGCCAGCAGGAAGGCCTTGTGGTGCTGGATGCCGCGCGCGTGGCTGCGGCAGAGGTTGCCATAGCTCGCCGCATGGTGCGTCTTGCGGTAAAACAGCTCGATGCCGAGGCACGGCTCGAGATGCGCCATGTGGAGAGTATCCTTCGCTGCGTCGCGGCGGGCGAGGGGTCTCTCACGCTGCCGGGCAATATCGACGCGCGCATCGAGTTTGGTACGCTCGCCCTGCGCACGGCATCTGCCGCGAGCATCTGGTGGCAGGCTGGATCGCGGTGCCCGGCCGGATGCCCCTCGCGAACGGCGCGGTGCTCGAGCGTCGCTCGAACGCATTCCTGCCG
>ENA-OQEN01000199-OQEN01000199.1-human-gut-metagenome-genome-assembly--contig:-NODE-199-length-26501-cov-4.956472_pt1 | contig 26501 bp, 31 predicted proteins | sample MGYA00242791_ERZ504627 | MGnify/ENA primary metagenome ERZ504627 (study PRJEB26092, sample SAMD00036316) | human gut metagenome | host: Homo sapiens | study: EMG produced TPA metagenomics assembly of... | reverse complement strand
CGCGATACAGCAGGGAGACATCATGACCTCGCGCAAGTCTACGTCGACATCCGCATGGCGGGCTTCACGGGCATCATCCCGCCCGACTGCGCGCCGTGACCATCCCGATAAACGACGTCACCGGCGTCTCGGGCTTCGCGCATCCGGGCGACTACGTCGATATCATGATCATCACCGGCACGAAGGAGAACGGCGTCAACGGCCGCATCATCCTGCAGGACGTCCTCTTGCTCGGCATCAACCGCATGGCAGACCTGCCGAACACGCCAATCGGCGATAGCAGCAAGAAAGACGGTTCTTCAGGCGACAAGCAGGATGCAAGCTCCGGCACAGCGAACGTCGGCAGCGTCAACACCAAGCTTCGAGCGAGGGGATGGCCACCGCCACCGTCGCCTTGAAGCCAGCTGACGCGCTCAAGCTCGCCGCCGAGTCGCAGGAGGGCACGCTGTACCTCGTCCTGCGCCCGTTCAAGCCGCGCGACATGTACACGTTCGACACCGACTACGCCGGCGTGCCGCAGGGCAATGGTCAGGCCGCCTCGAGCTCGAGCGCACCGAGTGCGCCGCAGCCCGCACCGGCACCGTCTTACAGCGCCGCAGCCTGCCCCAAGTTCGGGCGGCTACAGCGCGCCGAGCAGCTCTAGCTCTGGCGATTCGGCCAGCTCGATGCCCGTCCTCGGGCGGACCATCGAGGTCATCCGCGGTGTGACATCGACGAGGGAGGGAGTAAAATGAAAAACGCCATCTACGGCCTGACCGCCACGACAATTGCCGCGGCCGCCATCCTCTCCCCGGCTCCCGCCTACGCGCAGTTCACGCCGCTCTCCATCGACCTCAACCAGTCGTACTACCTCAACACGGGCCGCAACATCACGCGCGTCGCCATCGCCAATCCGAAGATCGCCGACGTGAGCCTCTTGGACGGCACGTCGCTAAATGTCATCGGCATCTCGCCGGGCACGACGACGCTCAACGTCTGGGCGTCGAACGGCTACCGCTACGAGTACCGCATCACCGTCTCCAATCAGGACTCCGGCCTCGCCAAGATCGTCCAGGATGCCATCGGCCTGCCCGACGTCCGCGTCCAGATGATTGGCGGCAAGATCCTGCTGCGCGGCAGTGTCAAGAACCAGCACGAATACAATATCGCCAACCAGATTGCCTCCATGTATGGCGGTGCCGATCCGGTCAATATGCTGGAGATGACAAATCCCGACCAAATCAACATTGAGGCGATGTTTGTTGAAATCAACTCGAATGATGCCAAGAATCTTGGCATTACGTATGCATCGAAAGATGAGACGAATACAGATAGTGGTGTTGAGTTGAATACACCAGGCACGTTCTTTGCCGGCGAGTCATATGATCAACAGCGAAGAGGTGGCAGCCACTGGTATAACAGCAACTGGCTATTCAAGAACTTCTCGCAGATCAACGCACAGATTTATTCGTTGATTGAAAACGGCAAGGCACGCGTCGTCTCGCGACCGAATGTCACGACCATGAGCGGTAAGGATGCACATATCCTCATCGGTGGCCAGATCCCGTATCAGGAATCCACCGGTTTTGGCGCCACGACGACAAGCTATAAGACATATGGTATCGGCTTAGACCTCGAAGCTCCGACTGTCGATCAGGACGGCAATGTCACGACGAAGCTCGATACAAAGGTGAGCCGTCTGGATTGGGCGAATGCCGTCACCAAGGACGGCTACAAGATGCCTGGCATTGCAGAGCGTTCTGCATCGACGACCGTCAACATCCCTTCCGGCATGACGATGGTCATCGGAGGCCTCTTGAATTCTGACGATGCCAACACCATCCAGAAGGTGCCGCTCCTCGGCAATATCCCTATCTTAGGCGAGCTCTTCAAGTACCACAATAAGTCGCGTCAGAAGACTGAGATTGTCGTCCTGATCACGCCGCGCGTCGTCAGTGAGGAGACGCCGGCGCGCATGTCGCCGGACATGGAGGATGCCTACAATGACAGCCGCCGCGAGGTCCGCGATATGAAGCAGGTCGATGTCAACGGCGACATCCCTGAGAAGTCGAACGAACAGCTGGCCAAGGAGGCTAAAGACGCCGCCAAGCCGCGAAGAAAGCTGCTAAAACACAGGCTAAGGCCCCTGCCATCGACCAGCCAGCCGAGTCAACGGCCGAGCTCCCGGGCGACCGCATCAAGACGACCGCCCGCGACATCCTCGACCGCATGGATAAGTAAGATCAATTACCGAAAGGAAGATGCCCATGTCAACGGAACCCCGGCCGACGTCTGCCAACGGCATTGTCATCACCTTTTTCAGCACGGCTTCGGCCGTCGGCAAGACGCTCGTCGCCTGCAACATGGCTTCCGAGCTGGCCCGTGAGGGCTACCGCGTCTGCCTCGTCGATTTCGACCTTCAGTTCGGTGACGTCTGCCACTTCCTGAAGCTCCAGCCGACGAAGACCTTGGCCGACCTTCAGCGCACGATGCAGGTCGAGGGCGACTCGTGCCGCGTCCAGGACTTCCTGACGCCGTACGACCGCGCGGATGTGCACTTCTCCGTGCTGGCCGCACCGAAGCTGCTCGAGGAGGCCTACAACATCCATCACGACTACGCCGTGCGTGCGGTGCGCGCGCTGCAACGTCAGTTCGATTACATCCTCATCGACATGGCCTCGATGTTCAGCACGCTGAATCTCGCCATGCTCGACCAGTCGACTATCGTGACCTTCCTTGGCATTGTCGACTTCCTGCCGACGATAAAAAACATGAAAATAGGTATGGACACCCTTAAAACGCTGGGTTATGATAAGAACAAGATCCGCCTCGTGCTCAATCGCAGCGACGCCAAGACGCGCATCAGCCTCGCGGACGTGCAGAAGCTCCTCGGCGAGCCGTTCTACCACGTCCTGCCGAATGATTTCCGCGCCGCGAGCACCTCGATACGAGACGGCATCCCGCTCGTCCTGGCGCCGCAGCGGACGGCCCTCGGCGATGCCTCCGGGCCCTCGTCGACCGCTACACCAACCACAGCAGCACCCCGGCCGAGACAGAGGCCAAGCAGCAAGAGTCATCCTGGCTCAGCCGCATCTTCGGTTAAAGAAAGGAGGCATTCCCGATGTACCGTGTCATGCTGGTCGAGAAAGACCGCCTGATGCTCTCGAAGCTCAGCGCCGTCATCGAGCGCACGCCGGGCTTCACGATGGCTGTACGCTACCAGAGCAAGCAGGACGCACTGGGCCAGGGCCGCATGTTCGACCCGAACCTCATCCTGCTCGATATCGACAACGAGAATGCCATCCCACTCATCGAGTCCTTCCACCAGTCCTACCCCAATGCCGACATCCTCGGCATGGCAGCGGAGTGGCGCCCTGAGAGCGCGACGCACCTCATCGGCGCGGGCGCGCGCGGCTGCCTCATCAAGCCGTTCACCGGCGTCGAGCTGCAGGAGGCCGTGCGCGAATTCGTCACGGAGGGCAGCGAGAAGGATTGTGAGACGCTCGTCTTCTTCAGCCCGAAGCAAGAGCGGCAAGACGACGCTCATCGCCAACCTCGCCGAGGCTCTGGCGCGCCGCTCGCACGAGCAGGTCGGCATCATCGACGCTGACCTGCAGTTCGGCGACATGGCCGTCTTCTTCAACCTCGCGCCGAAGTCGACGATCGTCGAGGCGGCCCGCGATGTCAGGTTCCTCTCCCCCGTGACGCTCAAGCGCTACTACGTGCCCGTCTCCGAGCGCGTCCACGTGCTCTGCGGCACGACGAAGCCGAACTACATCGACAAGGTCTCCATCCCGCAGCTCGAGAACATCATCCGCATGTCCAAGAGCCTCTTCCGCTACCTGCTGATCGACGTGCCGCCGGGCTTCAACCCGACCTCGATCGCCGCCGCGGAGAACTCCAGCGTGACGTACCTCTGCGCGATGATCAACGGCGCTTTCGAGATGGACCACATGCGCCGGGCGCTGGCGATTTTCCAGGACTGGGATGACGCCGACGAGCGCGCCAAGGTCATCTTCACGCGCGTCTCGCCGTGTACGGAGCAGAAGCGGCGCGAGCTCGAGAATGAGCTCGGCCACCCCGTCGCGGCCATCATCCCGAATGAGTACCTCGTCGTCTCGCAGGCCGCCGACAACGGCCAGATGGCGACGGAGCTGCAGCCGGACAACCCGCTCGCCAAGAGCGTCGACCGGCTCGCCGAGCAGATCATCGGCAGCCGCGCCCCGCAGGCAGCGAGGAGGTCGTCATGAAGGCACTCCTAGCCGTCCTGATCACCGTCCTCAGTTTCGGCCTGCTCGTCGGGCTGCTCTCCATCCGCTCGCGCAGCAACAAAGAGCACGCCATGACCGAGCGCCTCAACTACTTCGCAGGCGTCCAGCAGGCCCCGCGCGAGCAGGCAAAGCTCACGCCGAAAGCCGTGCTCTACCGCTGCATCGAGTCCATCGCCAATGGGCTCGGGCGGCTGCAGCAGGGCAAGCGCATCGAGCTCATGATGCAGCAGGCCGACTGGCCGATACGCGGTACCGAGTTTGAGGCCATCCTGCTGCTCTGGGGCGGGCTCGTCGGCCTCGTCACCTTTCTCGTGACGCTCAAGGGCGCGATGTTCTTCGTCGGCGTCCTCGTGGGCATCCTGATGGGCTTTGCCCTACTGGGGCTGCGCATCCGCAGGCGGCGCAAGAAATTCACGAACCAGCTCGGCGACATGCTGACCATGGTCGCGAACGCCCTGCGCGCCGGCTTCAGCTTCATGCAGGCCTTCGAGCTAATCTCCCGCGAGATGGACGCCCCGATGGGCCGCGAAGTCCAGCTCGTCGTCAACGAGGTCAACCTCGGCAACACCCTCGAGTCTGCACTCGACAACATGCAGCGCCGCGTCGCCAGCCCCGACTTCGAGCTCGTCGTCACCGCCGTGCTCATCCAGAGACAAGTCGGCGGCGACCTCGCCAGCATCCTCGATACGATCAGCGAGACGATTGCAGAGCGAGTCAGGATGAGGCGGGAAGTCATGGCAATGACCGCACAGGGAAGAGCATCTGGCTGGGTCTTAGCAGCGATACCAATCGGACTATTTATCATTCTCTACATGATAAATCCCAATTATCTTAGTCCGTTGCTTGATACAGATGTCGGCCGGATGTGCATAGTGGGAGCGCTTGTCTTAGAAGTGATTGGTTTTTTGGTTATCCAGCGCATTGTCGATATCAAGATATAATAGCTTTCTTATCTAGAGGAAGTGGATAATCAATGCTTCAGAACATAGCTATATTCGTACATCATACGACAAATAAGAAGGCACAGGCTACCATTGAATACGCATTGATACTGACCTTTGTGGTTGCGATAGATGTCTATTTATTTCAACTGTTCCCCATCTCGGTGGAAACGCCTGAGGGAGAACATCGCTTGATCGTACAGCTTTCATTGAGTGTGAAGCAGGTCTTTATCCGAGTCAATAATTTACTGGAAAAGTTACCCAATTTACCTTAGATGTCAATCCTAAATCTTTTAGGGTTTACATAAATAAATTAAAACAGCTCTATACTTGGGAGGAATGAAAAAATGGTTGAAATCTTGAATTACCTGAAAGCTCGTTATTTGAGCGAAAAGGCGCAGGGGATTGTAGAATATGCACTGATCCTGGCATTTGTCGTTGTTATTGCGGCTGGCATATCCAATAGCGGTAGCATTGCAAATGGCGTTCAGAACGTATTCAACAATGTTGCAAACCTGTTCACTACGCCTGCTACTAAATCTGGTACCTGATTTATTTTTAGAGAAGAGGAGACAGGAAAATGAGATTCCAGAGAGGTCAATCGATTGTGGAATTTGCATTAGTCCTGCCTCTTTTTCTTTTGTTTACTTTTGCTATCATCTATTTTGGCTGCGCATTTGCCGATTATGTTACTTTGGGAACAATTGCACGGAGTAGTGCGCGTGAGGCTGCTGTATTGCAGCCGCAGAAAGAAAAACAACAAGTACCCGATTATACGCCCATACGGAATGGATTTGTGAACCAGAAGTTGCCCTTTGATATCTATGAATGGAATCCCGGCACGAATGCTAAAGATTTTGAGATAACATATGAGAAATCACAGGATACTAAAGATACTTCACAAAATGGCAATGTGAAAGTAACAGTCAGAGCCCGTTTGCAAGGCTTCGGAAAAGATCTAGTACGCATTGTCAATGGCTTGAGTGATTCTAACATTGATGGAAATTTGAATATAACGTATACGATGTATAGTGAACATAATTGGAGCAATAAGAAGTAATGAGAGGTGAGATACGATGTCATTATTGACGCGCCTGGGACGGGCGGCTGGTGAGAATCGTCAGGTCAATATTTTTGGTGCCCGTGAGGACAGCCAGGATATGGCGGCGGAGCGCTCGTATCAGGAAGTCAAGCAGCGTATCCATCAGCGCATTGTCGATGAGATGACGCCGGAGGAGCAGCTGATGCTGACCTCGGTGCATCAGGACCCGCATCAGGTCGAGACGCTCATCACGGATTACTGCCAGCGTGTGCTCGACGAGAATCCGTTTGCCATCCCGCAGGGCGAGAAGCCGCGCCTCATTGCGGACATCCGCGACGAGGTGCTCGGCCTCGGTCCAATCGAGCTCTGCGCAAGGACGACGCCATCACTGAGATCATGGTCAACGGTCCGCGCCAGGTCTTCGTCGAGCGCATGGGCAAGCTCGAGCTGACGGATGCCAAGTTCCACGACACGGCGCACCTCATGAACATCATCGAGCGCATCCTGACACCGCTTGGCCGCCGCGTCGATGAATCGTCGCCGCTCGTCGATGCGCGTCTCGAAGACGGCTCGCGTGTCAACATCATCATCCCGCCGCTCTCGCTCGTCGGCCCGTGCCTGACCATCCGCAAGTTCTCCAAGACGCCGCTTAGCGTCGACAACCTGATTTCCTTCGGCACGATGGACGAGAAGATGGCGACGTTCCTGCGCGCCTGCGTCAAGGCGCGCATCAACATCCTCGTTTCGGGTGGTACTGGCTCCGGTAAGACGACGACGCTCAACGTCATCTCGTCGTTCATTCCCGAGGGTGAGCGCATCGTCACCATCGAGGATGCTGCCGAGCTGCGCCTGCAGCAGCAGCACGTCGTGACGCTCGAAGCACGCCCGGCCAACCTCGAGGGCAAGGGCGCCATCACCATCCGCGACCTCGTGCGCAATGCCCTGCGCATGCGCCCCGACCGCATCATCGTCGGCGAGGTCCGCACGGGCGAGGCGCTCGACATGCTGCAGGCCATGAACACGGGCCACGACGCTCGTTGACGACGGCCCATGCCAATAGCCCGCGCGACGTCCTCTCGCGACTCGAGACGATGGTCATGATGTCCGGCCTTGAGTTGCCAGAGCGCGCCATCCGCGAGCAGATCTCGTCGGCCATCGACCTGATCATCCATCAGGCGCGCCTGCGCGACGGCAGCCGCAAGATCACCTACATCACCGAGGTTCAGAAGATGGAGGGTACGACCATCACGACGCAGGATATCTTCCGCTTCGAGCAGACCGGCTTCGACAGCAACGGCAAGATCCTCGGTCACTTCGTGCCGACCGGCTTGCAGCCGAGTTTCCTCGAGAAATTCGAGATCAGTGGCATCAAGCTGCCCGATGGCTTCTTCACCGCCGCCGGTACGAATGACATCGCCTTTGAGGGCGGTCAATTCTAAAAGACGATTTGAGAAAGGAATGAGACGATGCTGAAGCTGCTGTTTGTCCTCTCTGTGACGGCTGTGCTGTTCCTGATTTTGCTCGGCCTGATCCGCAGCAAGGTCCAGCCGAAGTCGACGATGCGCCAGCGTATCGAGAGCTTGGAGACCCTCGACGCACAGCCAGAGCCTTTGCACGGCCAAGCGCAGCACAGGCCGAGGAGAAAAAGCAGGCAGGCGGCATCAAGCAGATGCTCGGCGCGTTGGCGACGACCTTGACGCCGCTGCGACTGCGCCCCATCAGTCCAGAAGCGCATCATGCTCGCGGGCAAGTCGCGCGAGTGGGGCGTCGCCGAGTTCTTCGGCAGCTGCCTGCTCGGCGCCGTCGTCATGTGGCTCTTTGCGCTGGTGATGGTTCGCGGCGCAGCGTACGCACCCGTGCAGAAGGCCATGATGGTTTTCCTGCTCGGGCTTCTCGGCGGCCTCATGCCCGTCGTCTTCCTCAATACGACCATCCAGCGCCGCCAGCAGCAGATCGAGCACCAGCTGCCGGAGGTGCTCGACCTGCTCTGCGTCAGCGTGCAGGCGGGCCTTTCCTTCGACGCTGCGCTCTCGAAGATCACCGCGCGCATGAAGGGTCCCTTCATCGACGAATGCCGCCGCATGCAGGATGATATCCGCATGGGCGTCGTGCGCCGCACCGCCATGCGCAGCATGGCCGACCGCTGCGGCCTCGAGGACGTCTCGCTCTTCATGACCTCCATCATCCAGGCCGAGCGCCTCGGCACCAGCATGGGCAAGACCCTCAAGAACCAGGCCGACAACATCCGCGAACGCCGCCGCCAATACGTCAAAGCCCAAGCCATGAAAGCCCCGGTCAAGATCGTCTTCCCGCTCGTCCTCTTCATCTTCCCAGCTATCTTCGTCGTCACCCTCGTCCCGAGCCTGCTTTATTTGCTGAAAAATCTCTAGGGACAGAGCGACGTACTTCCTTGAGGCAGGGAAGGAAGCGTCAATCCTTCGTGGAATCCGGTCAGGAAGGTGAGTATCATCATGAAAATACCACTTCGAGAAAAAGGACAGGGCGTTGTAGAGTACGCGCTTCTGCTTGCCTTTGTCGTAATCATTGGAGCCGCTCTCTATACATCAGTCTTGCCAATAGTGTCAAGACTGTATTTGATATGGCAAGTATGGAAATCAGCAATCCCGAGAAGGCGCAAGATATGGCTTATGCCAATCGCATGGCTGAGATGCTGAAAAATGCCATTAGATTTAAGAAGATTGAGCTGAGTGACGGATCCTATGTGATTATATATGCACAGAGTAAGCCAAATCCGAATTATAATGGTCAGAATGTAAATGGATCGGGCACTGTTGGCTATGGCGGTTTTCAGAATATGTGGAACACTTTGAGTGGCTACGACGAGACTGCCGCAAAGGAGGCATCTGTTCATCAATCCGGAATCGACTGGTACGGCGTGAAAGTAGAGAAAAACAAAGGCAGTGATACGTATAAGATTACGTATGTAGAGGGAAGTGGTTATTCCAATGATTCACATACGAGATTTGATGACAGCCATCCCTCAGACTCAAGAGTGCTGGAAGAGTCTTGGACACCCTAATGAAAGGAAAACGTAAATCTTGAAGCAACGAACGTTCATGAATCCGTCTAACGGCAAGACCATCCAGGTCTGCATCGCCGATACATTCTGGACACGGCTATGCGGCTTGATGTTTCGCCGCCCCCTGCCGCCCGCCACAGCCTTGCTGATTGAGCCGTGCAACAGCATCCACATGTGCTTCATGCGCTTTGCCATCGACGCCGTCTACCTCGACAAGCAGGGCAGGATAATCAAGATCACCCGCCACCTGCGCCCCTGGATCGGCCTCTCCGCCTGCTGGCGCGCCCACAGCGTACTCGAGATGACCGCAGGTCAGGCGGATGCGCTGGGGTTGAAAGTTGGACAGGCACTCCAAATTTCATATGAGCAATAAAATCAGGTTTTGACTAATGTCATCACCTGATTTTTTGTGTCATTTTGTTATGGGCTTGTAGAGTCGGACACTGCTGTCTTGGCCAAATGATTTGCCATCGTATTCGAGTACGAGTTCATAATCAGGATCTTCTTTGAGGTAGGTGTAGAGGAGGTTGCCTTTCTCGGTAAGCAGATAGTCGAAGTTGTAGTATGAAAGGAATTCCTGATAGGGGATTGCGGCTGCTTCTAGATCGCGATATTCTTGCAGGATATCCTTCTTATGATTGTTTACCTTCAGATAGACCTCGGCACGAGGGTCGATATAAGGACGCAAGCCACGGAACTCGGCGTAATCTCCAGGTGCATAGCCAGTCCATACGGTGATCTCCGATTTGCTTTCATTGGCCAGGATGTAATCGACAGCCTGTTTTGCAATAGGAGCCTCGGGTTTCGTGAATCCCAACAGAGAGGTCAAGCTCGTCATAGTCAATACGACTGTGCAGAGAATCAATAGCCGTATGGGAATGGAGCGGACTTGTCGCAGCTTTCCGTATCGGAGTTCGATGATGCCGACCAATATCGTGATCAAGACAACCGAAATCTTGATGAGAAGAGGAACCTGCTCTAAAGAGTGAAGCATAGCTTCCCTTGCATGATAGAGCTCATAACCGTATGTAGCCAGAATCAGGACCATCATGATTATACAGAATCTCTTGTTGACCTTGATGTTCGTTGTGTTTGCTTCTGGCATCCCCTGCCAGTGGCGGAAGTAGTAGGCTACTGGGATTAAGCCGAGTGTCATAAATAAGCTGAAACTGCGGCTGGCAGATAAGGCCAATACAATCATGCCAAGAGACAACAGCACGACATGCAGAGGGAATTTTTCTTTACTGAATAGGATCATGAGAAAGCCCATCAATGCGAAGGCAATCTTTCCCAGGATATTGTCAAAGGTCAGTGGATGCATTTCCGTGACCATTGTATTGATCAGACTGACGCCATAGGAATGCGATGTATAGGTCATCGCATCGATTCCGTAGGGGTTCAGGAAGCCTGCTGCCAGTATGATGAACAGCAGCAGAGCATAGGGGCGCCAAGGTGTCTCAATCTGGTGCAGGAACCAGCCTTTCTTATCGAGTTGGACTATCTTCTCGACAAGATAAGGCAAGACAAGGATGGCCATCAGTGGCCACATGGCAGCATGGAGATTGATCAATAGGACAGAGAGCAAGAAGAAGGCCAGATAACGAGTCCAGGTGATGCTCTTGGTGGATTTCTCAAGCAGATAGACGGTCAGGATGAAAATCAGCAGGGAGAAGATCTGCGGTCGTGTCACCATGAATAGAGGACAGATCATGATCATAATTAAGGCAGTCATGGCGATGGCGATACTGCGGTTGCCCTGCGCTATGAGCCGCAGCAGGCGGTAATAGGCACAGATGATGGCTGTGCTGACGATGTAGACGACGGTAATTGGCCCAGACTCTCCGCCTATGACGTAGGATTCCCAGAAGATGACGGCGCTGAGCCACTGCTGCATGACGAAGTCGAGGCCCTCGTGCATGGACAGCGGGTCGGTCGTTGGCCAGCCGTACTGCACGACGTAGCGGCCGTGGCTCAGCAGGAACCAGATATCGTTGTCGAGGGAGCGGGAGATGAAGAGCAGTCCGATGAACATGGACAGGAAGAACAGCGTCTTGCGCTCCCGCTGCAGGATCTTGGCAGAGTTCATTTCCATTGGTCACCCTTTCTTTGTTTCTTGATAGTCTTTGTCGGTGTTGACGTTCCAGACATTCTCTTTGTTGGGAAGGTGTTCCTTGATATTGCGCACGGCCTCGAAGGCCGTCATCATGGAGTGGTCCATGTTGTTGTAGCGGTGCTGGCCGTTGCGGCCGATGCAGTAGAGATTCGCGATGCGGTCGAGCTCGGCGCGCACGGTCGGGAACGATTCGTAGGCATCGAAATAAGCGGGGTAGGCCTTCTCGATGCGGTAACGCACGGCATCTTTGACATGTTCTTTCTGGATGCTGCCCATCTTGGCGAGCTCCTCGATGGCCATCGCGATGAAGTCCTCGTCCCGCATCTGCCAGAGTGCATCGCCCTTGCTGCAGAAGTACTCGAGGCCGAGCCAGACCTGATGCGCTGGGTCCGGTACAAGATACGGCGACCAGTTGTTAAAGATCTGCAGGCGGCCCATGCGGATGTCCGGCTCCTGCACGTAGATCCAGCAGTCGGGCGGGATGTTGCCGAGCGTGGGCTGTGCCGTCTCGTTCGGCAGGCTGAGCTTGTCGGCGAGGATGCCGACCGTGATGAAGTCGCGGTAGGGCAGCTGCTCAGCAGTGGTCTTAGCCTTATTGGACAGAGCGCCGTCTGGCAGTTTGTCAGCCAGCTCATCTATCGGCATGCTGGAGAAAATGTAGTCTGCTTTGAGCGTCACTTCACCATCTGGCGTCTCGATGACGACGCCGGTCAGCTTCTTGCCTGTGCCGAGCAGGCGGACGACGCGGCTCTTGAGGCGCACTTCGCCGCCCATCTGCTCGACTTCCTCGCGCATCGTCTGCCAGAGCTGCCCCGGGCCGTACTTTGGATAGAGGAAGCGGTCGATGAAAGAGGTCTCTTTCTCGCTCGTCTTCTTGCTGCTGAAGAGGTTGGCCAGCGCCTTGCGGATGGAGACACCCTTGATGCGCTGGCTGCCCCAGTCGGCGTCGATGGCGTCAGGGTACCGTCCCCAGACCTTGTGCGTGTAGTCGCGGAAGAACATGCGGTAGAGCTCCTCGCCAAAGCGGTTGACCATGAAGTCCTCGAGACTCTTTTCTTCCCGCGGGCGGATGCAGGCGTGCAGATAGCTGATGCCGACCTTGAAGAGCCGTGCCAGGCCGAGATTCTGGATCGTCTCGCCGCTCAGCGATACGGGATAGGCAAAGAAATGGTGCAGATAACGGATGCGCGAGAGCCGCGTGCGCAGCAGCATGACGCGGTCCGTCTGCTCCGGGTCCGGTCCGCCCTGCGCCAGTTCGCAGTCGCGGTGCAGCAGCCGGTCGTCCAGTGAAGGAGCTCCCTGTACGGGCAGCAGCTTCTTCCAGAGCGCCATGACCCGCGGTCCTTCGAGAAAAAGCGATGGCCGCCGACGTCGATGTGGCAGCCGTTGTGGACCATCGTGCGGGCAATCCCCCCGACAAAATCCTCCTGCTCGAGGACAATCGGATGGATGTCCGTCTGCTTCAGCAGCTCATAAGCCGCCGTCAGCCCTGCCGGCCCTGCGCCGATAATGATAGCTTGAGGCAACACAAATCCTCCCTTGCGATTGGATTGTTAAAACATTTTGTTCACATGATTCTATTATAATATGATATAATGGATTTGTCATTTTTAAATCGCATTGTACGATATCTTAAGAAAGGGTTTAGAGTCTTGGAGCAGTCTAGAGAGAATACCGAGGAACAACGCTATACGATATCGATACTGGTACCATGTTATAACGAAGAGAGCGCGCTTAATCTGTTCTATGAGCGCACAGCTGCTGTCATCAATTCGCTGCAAGAGTATGATTTTGAGATCCTGTTTGTCAATGATGGCAGCCAAGATAATACTCTGTCCATCATGCAGGAACTGCATCGGTGTGACGAAAGGGTATCCTATCTCAATCTGTCGCGGAACTTCGGTAAGGAAATTGCCATGATTGCTGGTATTGACTATCTGCGCGGCGATGCAGCCATCATCATGGATGCCGACCTGCAGGACCCGCCGGAGCTTATTCCAAAGATGATCTATTGGTGGCAGCAGGGCTACGACGATGTCAGTGCTAAGCGGAGCAGCCGTGCAGGTGAGTCGTTCTTCAAGAAATGGACCTCACACACATTTTATCGCATCCTGCAGCACCTGACCGATATCCCCATCCAGCCGGATGTCGGCGACTTTCGCTTGCTCGATAGGCAATGTCTCGATGCCGTGCGCTGATGCGCGAGTCTCAGCGCTACAATAAGGGGATATTCAGCTGGATCGGTTTCCGCAAGAAAGAGGTTCTTTTTGCGAGACAGGCCCGCATATCGGGTAGGTCGAAGTGGAATTACTGGAAACTCCTGAACCTGGCCATTGAGGGAATTACAAGCTTCAGCATCGCTCCACTGCGCATGGCATCATTCATGGGCTGCTTGCTAGCTTTGCTGTCTATCCTATACATGGCCTACATCGTCATCCGTACCCTGATGTACGGTGGTGATGTGCGGGGTATCCATCGCTGATTTCCATTATCCTGTTCATTGGCGGCGTCCAGTTGCTGTTTTTGGGCATTATCGGGGAGTATCTGGGCAGAGTGTTCAACGAGAGCAAGTTCCGGCCGCTTTACTTTGTTAAGGATTACAATGGACATTTCGTGAACAATCAGAAGGGGAGAAGGTCATGAAAGAGAATATACTCCTGAGGCAGACAAGATGGCGCAGTGTCATCGCTTCATCTATCGGGACGATGATCATCCTGCTCTGCTCATGGCCTTCCATCAGTATGCGCCATTCGGCAATAACAGCTTTGCGCAGGTCGATGCGCATATCCAGTACATGGATTTCTTCTCGTATCTCAAGCATCTGCTGGACGGCGAAGCTCGTATTCCTTTTCTTTCGACCGTGGGCTCGGCAGTAATGTCTGGGCCATCCTGACGTATTACCTCTTCTCACCGTGGAATCTTCTCGTCGTGTTCTTCCGTCAGGAGAACTTGCATGTCTTTTATGATATGCTGGTCGTCATCAAGCTTGCCTTGTCGGCTCTGACGATGGCGTTCTATCTGGACCATCGCTTTGCGCATCGGCTGCCCGCGCCGTTTCTCATTGCGCTCGGCATGAGCTTCGGCCTAATGCAGTACAACTTGGAGCAGGCGCGCAATGTGATGTGGCTCGATGGTGTCTATCTGCTACCGCTGATCCTGCTGGGCATCTATCAGATCCGCATGGGCAGGAACTTGCTGTACTTCATCATCCCTCAGCAATGGCTGTCCTGTTCAACTGGTACAGCGGCTTCATCGACCTGCTTTTCGCCGGTGTTTGGGGGGTATGGGAGGTTGCGTTGATACGTCAGGCCACGCAGTGTTCCTGGAAATGCATCGGCCGTTTCTTCTTCCAGCTCTTTACAGGAATACTGCTGGCTGTTGGCGTCAACTTTGTATTCCTCTTGCCGACCATCGCGGAGCTGCGCCTTGGCCGGATATCAAGCTTTGACTGGAACATCTTGAACCTCTATTGGTTTGGCGATATCACATCGGTATTCCAAGGGTTGACATGGGGGGCATTCAGTAAAGTTCGGTATGTCTCCTTGTTTTCGGGGAGCCTCGTCTTGTTGGGCGTTCTGGGGTTCTTTTTCGGTTCATCGTATCCGAAAAAAATCAAAGTATATGCCGTTTTATTGCTGTTTTTCTTGATTGCTACTTTTTTCTGGTTCCCACTGTATTTCTTGTTCTCATTACTCAAGGATGTCGGCAGCTATTGGTACCGCTATTCGTATATCGCCATCTTTTTCCTAATCTGGATAGCGGGGGCGTTTTTTCTCTTTGCCGCAGTGGCGCATCTCAAAGTGGTTTGCCCTTGTGCCGGTATTATGGATACTCTGCCAGTTCATCGGCATGGATAATTCGTGGTGGAATGTCATAGGGACATCTCTGGCATTCTCGGCCATCTTGTTTATCCTATCGTATCGTCGTCTTGAGCAATCCCACTGTATTCCATATCTGATTGTCCTGCTCGTCGTGCTGGACCTTGGCGGTAATGCGTACAGCATGATGCAGAGCCGGGATATTTATCGCTACGTGGCTTCGTATCACGACTATGTGCTGGCCGAGCAGGAGCAGATAGAGTCCGTTAGGCCGGCAGATGGTGAGCTCTATCGCATCACACAGACAAAGCCTTTCTGCACAACGTCTACGGGGCTTACGGCAAACTACAATGAGGGGCTGGCCTACCTTTATCCGACAGTCGCAAGCTATACATCAAGTCCTGTCAATGCACAGTTGCTTTTCTTGAATTTCCTGGGGTATCATTTGAATGGCGAGAACATGAATATTGTTGATACATCTCTTCTGGGAGCTGATTCTCTGCTGGGGGTCCGCTATGTCTTATCGGATTACGCGATACCAGGCCTTGAGCGTGATGCGGATAGCGTCCCAGCCAACCAGAAAGAGGTTTACCGCAATCCATTTGCCTTGCCAATGGCTTTCCGCGTATCGAAGGCGATTCATCTACAGCATGCGGATACGGAGATGGAGGACCCGTTTATCTTTACGAATCGCTTGTACGCGGATCTCTTTCAGAAGGAATTGGATGTTTATCGTCCGGTACCTTTTCACGGGCAAACCTTGATGATCATCATGTAACATTCTATTTACAGGCAAAGACGCAGGGGGCAGTCTATGGCAATATGCCCTTTGACCAGACGCAGGATGGGACCTATCTGTATTTCAATGATGGTACCATCCAGGCCTATGCGCGATGGCTGTCGCCTTCGACATTCTTTGTGCCGACAAAGAACGGAAAAGCCTCCGTGCGATGGAAATCCGCAGAGACTGCTGACGATGCCTTGGATAAGGTGCAGTTTTATCAGGTGGATGAATCTGCCTTGCAAGCTGCTGCAGACGAAGCATGGTCAAGAGCAGCTGCTATCCGTCGCGATTCAGATCGAGAGCTGCATATGGAGGTAGATGCTGCGGATGATGAAGTGCTCTTCACATCCCTACCTGCCCATCCCGGCTGGCGCGTCACCTGCAACGGCAAAGAAGTCAAGCCGGAATCTATGGACTACTGCTTCATGGTCATCCCCTTGGAGCCCGGTCATAATACGATTACACTGGAGTTCGGCGTCTCAACATTGCGCAATGGCGCACTGCTCTCTCTGCTGGCGCTCATCTTATGCTTCCGTTTCTCGCGCATACGACTTACGTTTGATTCAAAAGATTCAGGAGATGAGAGACATTAAATGAGGCGAAAGATAGATATATTTTCATAAAGGCGGCAAATGAATCTATTCAAATTTGTCTTTACGATTTTTCGAATCAGCAGTATTCAATTACCTAGCAAGACGCAAAGACTATGCGCGGAGAGCTGCGTATAGCAGATGATTCGGACCTCAACAAAGCTGTTGTTGGAAACAATCTGCATGATAGTTCTCAGAAATGATATCAACCAACAAAATCGATATATTTTATACTTACACGGCAGGAGATATTGGTTTTCTGCCGTGTCCTTGCGCTTTCATACGTAAAAATATATAATTATGTGGTAGAAATCACATAATTATATATAAAGAGGTGATTAGCATGGAGAGATTGGTGATGAAGCGGCTTGTGGCTTGGAAGGAGTCTCCCTATCGGAAGCCGCTGATCTTGAAGGGGTGAGCGTCTTTTTGTGGAATTCAAGGGCGCATTGACCGAGAACTTCGTCCTGCAGTCGCTCGTCCCACAGCTGGACGTCATGCCCCGCTACTGGTCCCGCACCAATCTGCCGTATGAAGTCGACTTCGTCATCCAGCGCCAGAACGACATCATCCCCATCGAGGTCAAGGCGGAAACGAACATCAAGAGCACCAGCCTGAAGAAATACGCAGAGACGTATCCAGAGGAGACAAAGCTTAGAGTGCGCTTTTCCCTGAACAATCTGAAATTCGATAATGGCGTCCTGAACATCCCCTTGTTCATGGCCGACCGAGCCAGCTCGCTCATGGGCATGGCCTTGGCGAAGCAGGGATGAGCTATCATGAGCAGCATATACCTATGCAGATGCTGGGGCGGTAGAAGCATCCGCTAATGTGGTAACTAGCTGGGCGCGATCTGATCAACTGCATAAAAATGCCCTCCACGGTGACCAAACCGTAGAGGGCACTTCCTTTTGGTAGAGCGATGTCCACCTCAAATCCTAGCTCTATCATACCACGAGAGCGGATGCTAAACAAGAAGGATGGATCTCGTCCGCCTCGCAAGCTCGGCACCATCCCGTGAGTGGGGATGGCTTGCTGCAATAGGCTTACTCTTCGTCAAAGCGATCTTTGAGCCGATGGATACTGGCTGTAGCAGCGATAGAGCGCAACTGGGAGATGGCAGTATCATGGAGCGCTTCAAGCGTTCAGCTTGAGGCAGCCCTGCCTTGATGAATTCTGCATTGAGGTTTTCCAGATTAGACAGGACGATGAGTTCGACGAGGTTGGCGGCATCGCGGATATTTCCTCGTGCATCGGGATTCTTGTCTCGCCATTCTTTGGCGGTCATGCCAAAGAGAGCGACATTGATGAGATCAGCTTCGTTGGCGTAGGTGAGGCTCGTGTATCGGGCGGGCAGCTGGGTGTCAATGAGATGCTCTTTGATGGCATCCGTGTGGATCTTGTAGTTCGTCTTGGCGATTTCGCGACGGGCGGACCAGTCTAAGGATAGGTGGTCGCTCTCAGCCTGCTTGAGGCGCTGATAATCCTTGATGAGGTACAGCTTGAATTCAGGGGAAAGCCAAGAGGCAAACTCGAAGGCAATATCGCTGTGTGCATACGTACCGCCATAACGGCCAGAGTGCGATGTTATGCCAATGGAGTTCGTTGATGCTATCCATTGCTGGGGACGGAGAACAAAGCCATTTAGTCCGGCCTTGTCCATGAGATCATCGAATGCAGCGCGATTGAACGCTGGGTTGTGGAGCGACTCCCAGACGCCGAGAAAAGCCAGCGTGTTTCGGTTACGCAGCCAGTTTTGGATGATGTAGCTGGATTTTCATCATCGCGGTATCTGGCAATGTCTGTCAGAGAGAGGTAATCGTTGTTGTCGCTGGAAAGCTTTGCAGGGATGTTGACGCCTTTTGCCTCGATGATTCCGGATATTTTGACCATGATTTTAAGCTCCTTTTTAAACCCGTCGAATTCGACGGGTTTTGATGTTTTGACTTTATACTCACTTGCGAGGATGGCTGTTGTTGTCTTCACTGATGATCTGGCTGATGGAAATCTGGGCAGCGGGGGTGGCGGCGAGAATCTTCTTGCCGATGCGGGTGGCGGTGTCATCTTCCCCGGGTTTGGCGTGTGATGTGGCCTGGGATTTGGCCAGCTGCTGGGCGGTAAGCAGGATGTTCTCAAGTGAGCGGCGCAGAAAGTCGCGTGTGACATCGTCCAAGGGCTCGTGGCCGTTGCAGAAAGTGCAGCTGCTGTCTGGGGCTAGGTCGGCAAGCAAGGAGCGGAGCTGTTGCTGGACGTCGTGTGGTTTGCGGGCGGAGGGCTTCGTCTGGCGTGTGGGCGGCTCTGCAGGCGTATCCGTGCGGCCAAGCAGATAGTCAGTCGAGACATGGAAGAAGCGTGCCACCTTCGAGAGGGTCTCGTAATTGGGAGCACGCTTACCCGCCTCATACATGCCGACAGCACTTCGCCCGATGCCAGTCTGCTTTGAAAACTCGTCCTGCGTCAACCTGCTTTCCTTGCGCAGGGACCTCAGTCTATCGGCAAACGCATCTTGATTCACTCCTTTTTCAGTAATTTTTCTTTAATGTTACCACATTTTGTGACAAAAAACAATAATACTTTGCTCACGATTTGTGCTTTGCTGACGACGTGGATGGTGCGAAATTAGCGTCTCCCGTCAGGGAGAAGGGGGACCGCAGAGCGGGGGAAGAGGTCTGGCGCAATCAGGACGTTGCTTGCGATAGGATAGCCTATATGCTATCCTATCGGTAGGAATTATGAAGGAGATTGAAAATGAGAACGTGGGACGACTATAAAAATCACGTAAAAGCAATCAATGAAAAAGAACGCCGCAACATGGAAGAAATCGAAGAAGTAAGCGATATCGTTTCTTCCATCATTCGACGGAGGCAGGAGCTGGGAATCAGCCAGCGGGCGCTTGCGGAGCGATGCGTCTCCCGCAGTCTTCGATAGCTCGTATCGAAACGCTAAAGACGACACCGAAGCTCGACACTCTTGTCAGGCTCATGCAGGCTCTTAATCTGAGGCTTCAGGTTGCTGCTGTCGGGTGAGGTGTTCCAGAAGTATGAAAGCGATGAGCTCCTGCCGAGCTGTGCAATCTCGAACCTGTTGCGCGTGTTATCTGTCCAGCCATTGTTGTGGAAGACTATCCTGTAACGATGTGGTGGTCGATATGGACCCGTGCGCGGGGAAGGCTGCGCTGTTGGGCGCAGCTTTGCAGATGACGTGGATGGTGCGAACTTAGCCGTCGCCCATCAGGGAGAAGGGGGACCGCGGAGCGGTGGAAGAGGTCTTGGGATGTGGCCACGGATCTTGGCGGACGGATGAAGGATTGCTTCGAGGGGCAGTCCTTTTTTCATTGCGGCGGGGCGGGCGGACTGCTATACTAGAGGAGAACAATCGGTTTTAGGAAAGAAGGCGCAGCATGAGAGGACATCGCAGAGGACAGCAGGGGGCAATCCTGGTACTGACGGCTTTTCTGCTGCCTTTTATCATCGCGTTCACGGGGATGGCTGTTGACCTTGGCAACCTTTATGTCCAGCATCAGAAGCTGCAGAATGCGGCAGATGCTGCTGCGCTGGCAGGTGCATATAATTTTAAGGCAGAAAATAGCTCGGATATGTCAGTAGCAAAAGAAAATGCAGATAAAGCTGCTGTTGATAATGCCAATACAAATTGTGGCGGAAGTATGGCTGATGCTAATGTCAATATGGATAAGCCTAAAGTGGATAATCTTCAAAAGCCATCCTATTATGGTGTGAGGATGACTAAACCGGTGCCCATATATTTTCTTTCTTATTTTCCAGGGATTGACAATACACAAGATGTGAGTGCTGTGGCTACGGCTAAAATAAATCCATCGGCTGAAAAGAAAACAGATAGTGATGCACTGGTAGACTCGTTGGCTATTTATTCAGAAAGTTTTAATGCAACTAATCAAATAGAATCAACAGGAAAGGAAGATCTCGAAAACAAAAAGAATAATATCAGTGCTACCTTTGATGGGAAAATAACATATACAACTCCCTATGCGAAAGATCATACAGATGGATTTCCAGATAATGGAGAAAAAATTTTTTTTACGAAAAAAGCTCAAGATGATAAACAGAGTAGTGTAGCGGATCTTATGAAAAAACCGCAGGGAGAGTATTGGGATACAATACATTCTGGAACATTTGATTATAATGAAAATGCGATAACGAAAGCTTTTACGGATAAAGAAAAAATATTTGGCAAATATGATGCTCCAGATAACCGTGTCACTTTAGTAAAGGGAAAAATTTATGGTTGGCTAGATGACCCAGTGATTTACATTCATCAACAAGATTTAACCATTAATGGATATAATTTGTTAAGCAATATATCTGGGAGCACTAATAGAGATAATAGAGATATACCAGTATATGTAGAAGGTGACAATCTTACTAATATAAACTTAGAAAGTGACACCATAAGGCCTATATTTATATATACTAAGAGTGTAAATGTAAACCTAAATATGAACGGACATAATTTCCGAGGTATTATCTATGCCCCAAATAGTTCGTTTATCGTGAATTTGAATGATAAAACATTTCAAGGTTCTGTTATTGCTAAAAATGTTAGTTTCCATGGAAAAGGTCATTATATCTATGAAGGATTTAATGTGACTGGTAAAGCAAATTCATCATCTTCAGGTTCAGGCTCTGGTTCTGGTGGAATTACACAGAACCAACATGATGTTTCATTGGTCAGCAATGACAAGATTACCTGGGATGAAAAATAAGTAGATACTTTCTTGAAGAACAAAAGCGGGAACAATCAAATGTTTCCGCTTTTTGGTTATTATATTTTCTGCCAAGACCTCAATGTTTCATTATTTTAGCGCAAGCATCTTTTTAGTCTTACCAACTAAAGGATGCCCAAAAGGCACCTCCTAGGTTACCGTCCTTGGAGGTGCCTTTTGGTAATACTGATGTTATTGTGCTTATCTACACTTTCAATCTTACTTTATCACAAATTGTCAAGAAAACAAGTATTTCTTTTTTATGCAATACAAAAGCGGGAACAACCGAACGTTCCCGCTTTTGCCGCCTCTATACCTTCTGCCACCTACCACATACTAGATGTAGTAGGTCTCCCATGACTATATTACAACAAATGGGGGAGCATTTCAATAGGGGCTGAGAAATTTTGTTAATTGCTGCTGGCTGATGTGGTCTCGATGTAGGTGACGGGGAAGCGTCGACGGTGTAAGTCATGCGCTGGCCGGTGGGGATGATCTCGGGGGCGTTCTTGGTCTCGTCACCGGGGCGGACGCGGCCGCGCTGGTAGAGGGTCTTGCCGTCGGCGTTCTCGATCATGGTATCGTGGTGGGAGGAGACGTCGATGGCGGTGACGGGCGTCCAGATGGCGGAGGGGTCAATCTTCGTGACGCCGTCCTGGATGTCGAGGGCGCTGCCGGGGCTGACGCGCGTCGTGATCTTGCGGCCGGACTCTTCGGAGAGGGTGCTCGTCTCGTTGATAGCAAATGATTCTCAAGCAAAAATTAGAGGCAGGATGAGAAGTCGGTTAATCTCAGCTGCCGGCAAAGATTTTTGGCAAGATGTGCAAGATTTTAGAGGGGATGGGGGCCCGCGTGACGAATCTCTTTAGGTATAGGCAAGACGAATGGCCGGACGTGGAACGTCAATTCATCGTACATGTTCGTCAAGGGAAAGGAAGCGATCCGCATGTACTTCTACTGTGAAGACTGCAAGAAAGAATACCCATTGAATACACATTCGTACAAATGTGACTGCGGCGGCATGTTCCGCCTGCACAAGGACCCGCATGAGGCGGTGGCGAAGCACGAGATCTCGCTCGGCGAGTTCGTGACGCCGCTCTTGCCATTCCAGGTCGGCAAGCTCGACTTCCTGCTCAAGATGGAGCATCTGCTGCCGACGGGGTCGTTCAAGGACCGCGGGGCCTGCGGCATGATCAATGCGCTGCACGACCTCGGCATCAAGAAGATCGCGCTGGACTCGTCGGGCAATGCGGGCGCTTCGATGGCGGCGTATGCGGCGGCTGCGGAGATGGAGTGCACGGTCTACACGCCGGATGACATCTCGCAGGAGAAGGTCAAGCAGATCGAGGCGTACGGCGCGAAGATCGTGAAGGTGGCCAATGGCCGCATGAAGGCGTGCGCGGCGGTCAAGCAGAACCTCGGCGATGCGTACTATGCGTCGCATGTCTACAATCCGCTGTTCTTCGAGGGCATCAAGTCGATGGCGCATGAGCTCTACGACCAGCTCGGCCACCATGTGCCGGATTACATCTTCATGCCGGTCGGCAATGGCACGATGCTCATCGGGCTGTTCCTCGGCTTCATGGAGATCGGGCGGCTGCCGCACTTCGTCGCGGTGCAGTCGTCAAAGTGCGCGCCGCTCTACGAGGCGTACCATGAGGTGCCGGCTTCGCCGAAGCGCACGACGATCGCGGAGGCCATCCGCATCACGAAGCCGAAGCGCCTCAAGGAGATGGTAAAGGCCATCCGCGATTCGGGCGGCGATGTCATCACGGTGCCGGACAAGGATATCCTCAAGGCGCAGAAGTACCTGAGCCATCGCGGCATCTACGTCGAGATGACGTCGGCGGCGGCGCTCGCGGGCGCGGTGCAGTTCTTCGAGAACGGCAAGCCGGACAACTACAAGGTCGTCATCCCGCTGACGGGCAATGGCCTGAAGCGCTGAGGCTGCGTGAGGGAATCCGGATTCGAGAGAAGTGGGCGCAGGCCCGAGGGGAGTACCATGTTATACGGAATGATTGATATCGGATCGAACACGGTCCGCATGGCGATTTATCGCATCGAAGGCACGCATGTCGAGATGCTCATGAAGAAGAAGCACACGGTCGGGCTGGCGGCGTATCTGAAGGACGGCGTCATGCAGCAGCAGGGCATCGACAAGGCGGTGGAGATTCTCAAGGAGTTCCGGGCCTTCCTGCTCGCCTTCAACATCACGCATGTCGTGGCGTTCACGACGGCGGCGCTGCGCAATGCGAAGAACAGCGCAGCGGCGGTCGGCGAGATCGAGCGGCGCACGGGGCTGCCGATCCGCGTGATCACGGGCGACGAGGAGGCGACGTACGACTTCATCGGCGCGACGCACGACCTCAATGAGGACGCAGGCCTGCTCATCGATATCGGCGGCGCGAGCACGGAGATCGTCTCCTACAGCGCGGGCAAGATCGAGCAGAAGATCAGCCTGCCGATCGGCTCGCTGGCCTTCCGCACGAAGTACGTGCACGGCATGCTGCCGACGAAGGCGGAGTGCCGGGCGATGCGCGAGGAGGCGGAGGCGACGCTCAGAGCGGCCACGGCCTTCGCGGACGTACGCGAGGCGTCGATCGCGGGTATCGGCGGCACGTTCAAGGGCGCGGCGGCGCTCTACAATGCGCTGTACGAGAAGCCCATCGACAATGTGAAGATGGAGCGGGCCGCCTCGCCGCGCTCATCGAGCGCTTCACGGACGAGCACGGCATCAATGAGGCGATGACGCGATGCTGATGAAGACGGTGCCGGACCGCATCCACACGGTCATTCCGGGACTCATCATCGCCGAGGTGCTCGCCGCGCGCTTCCACTGTAAGGAGATCACCTACAGCGATTCCGGTGTGCGCGAGGGCTACATCTATTCGGAGGTCCTCAATAAGTGAGAGGCGAAAGTCCATCAGCTTGTGATATGGGGGCTGATGGACTTTTTTTGGCAGAAATGGTATAATTAAATGCTAAATGATTTTGCTAGAATACATGTTTTTTGTTTTGAGATTTTGAGGTGAGATTGTGGATTTTGGTCAGGGAAAGATCGTGCCGGTCAACCTGGAACACGAGATGAAGAACTCGTACATCGACTATGCTATGAGTGTCATCGTCGCGCGTGCTCTGCCGGATGTCCGGGACGGCTTGAAACCAGTACACCGCCGCATCCTTTACGCGATGCAGGAGGCGGGCATGGGCTCGAACAAGCCCTACAAGAAATCGGCCCGTATCGTCGGTGAAGTCCTCGGTAAATATCATCCGCACGGCGATTTGTCGGTCTACGATGCAATCGTGCGCATGGCGCAGGATTTCTCCATGCGCTACATGCTTGCAGATGGTCACGGCAACTTCGGCTCGGTCGATGGCGACCCGGCGGCTGCCATGCGTTACACCGAGGTCCGCATGTCGAAGATTGCGGAGCTCATGCTGCAGGACATCGACAAGGAGACGGTCGACTTCACGCCGAACTACGATGAGTCGCTGAAGGAGCCGGAGGTACTGCCGGCGAAGTTCCCACAGCTGCTCGTCAACGGCACGTCGGGCATCGCGGTCGGCATGGCGACGAACATCCCGCCGCACAACATGTGCGAGGTCATCGACGGCACGCTGATGCTCATCGACCATCCGGATGCGACGATCGACGACCTCATGAAGGTCATCAAGGGACCGGACTTCCCGACGGCTGGCCTGATCCTCGGTCAGGACGGCATCCGCCAGGCGTATACGACGGGCCGCGGCGTTATCAAAATGCGCGCGAATGCCCGCATCGAGACGCTGTCGAACGGCAAGCCGCGCATCATCGTCACGGAGCTGCCGTATCAGGTCAACAAGGCGCGCCTCGTCGAGAAGATCGCGCAGCTCGTGCGTGACAAGCAGATCGAGGGCATCACGGCGCTCAACGATGAGTCGGACCGCGGCGGCATGCGCATCGTCATCGACCTGCGCCGCGACGCGAACGCAAACGTCATCCTCAATCAGCTCTACAAGCACACGCAGCTGCAGGACAGCTTCGGCGTCATCATGCTGGCGCTCGTCGACGGCAAGCCGAAGATCCTGAACCTCAAGGAAGTCCTGCACTACTACATCGCGCATCAAGAAGATGTCATCACGCGGCGCACGCGCTACGACCTCAAGAAGGCTGAGGCGCGCGCCCACATCTTGGAGGGCTTGACGATTGCGCTCGACCACCTCGATGCCGTCATCACGACAATCCGCGAGAGCCGTACGGCTGACATCGCGCGTGCGGCCCTGATCTCGGGCTTCAAGCTCTCGGAGAAGCAGGCTCAGGCCATCCTCGACCTTCGCCTGCAGCGCTTGACGGGCCTCGAGCGCGAGAAGATCGAGGAGGAGTATCAGGAAGTCCTGAAGGCCATCGAGGAGTACAAGGCCATCCTCGCAGACGAGGGCCGCATCCTCGCCATCATCAAGGATGAGCTCAAGGCAGTCAAGGCGAAGTTCGGCGATGCGCGCCGCACGCGCCTGACGGTCGACACGAGCGAGATCGACGTCGAGGACCTCATCGCCGAGGAAGACGTCGTCATCACGCTGACGCACAACAACTACATCAAGCGCATGGCGCTCGACACCTACCGCCGCCAGAACCGCGGTGGTAAGGGCATCAAAGGCATGCCGACGAAGGAGAAGGATTTCGTCGAGAATCTCTTGATTACGACGACGCACCACACAATCCTGTTCTTCACGAACCGCGGCCGCGTCTACCATCTCAAGGCGTACGAGATCGCGGAGGCAAGCCGCGCGGCAAAGGGCACGGCCATCATCAACCTGCTGCAGCTGGAGAAGGACGAGAAGATCACGGCCGTCATCCAGGTCAAGGGCTTCAATCCGGACGCCTACCTGTTCATGGCGACGAAGAAGGGCATCGTCAAGAAGACGAGCCTCGTCGAGTTCAAGAACCTGCACAAGGGCGGCCTCAATGCCATCAACCTCGACGACGATGACGAGCTCATCGGCGTCAAGTTCACGGACGGCGAGCGCGACATGATCCTTGGTACGAAATGGGGCATGGCCATCGTCTTCGGCGAGGACGATGTGCGCGCGATGGGCCGCGCGGCCCGCGGCGTCAAGGGCATCAGCCTCAACGACGGCGATGAGGTCATCGGCATGGATACGCTCTCGCCAAACGCCGAGGTGCTGACGGTCACGGCTGAGG
>ENA-OQEN01000198-OQEN01000198.1-human-gut-metagenome-genome-assembly--contig:-NODE-198-length-26544-cov-6.549495_pt1 | contig 26544 bp, 34 predicted proteins | sample MGYA00242791_ERZ504627 | MGnify/ENA primary metagenome ERZ504627 (study PRJEB26092, sample SAMD00036316) | human gut metagenome | host: Homo sapiens | study: EMG produced TPA metagenomics assembly of... | reverse complement strand
CGCCGCCGGTGGCGGATGAAGCGAGGCGATGTTGGCGAAAAACAAGGAGCATAGCGCCCGCTCCAAGGGCGATAGGCGACTATGTTTTGAGAGGGCTGAACGGCTTGCGAAGCAAGACGCACGAGCCCGCACTCGTTCAAGCTCCGGCGCGTTTGCGGGCGAATGTGCCGAGCTACCGACTGAGAGCCGCGAGCTATGTACTGCGGCACGGCGTTGCGGGGTCTCGGGGGTGAAACCCGAGTCTGCCTTTTCTTTGCAGGCGTTCTTTTCTCAGACAGAAAAGAAATGCCGAAACGCGGGAAGTATATATTGTTTGATTATTGTAGGACGCGAAGGTAATAGCCAATTATAAACAAATCAAAATTGTTGTATCGGCTTCCGCCGATAGCGGACAGCCGCAAGGGCTGTCCCTACGAACAATTGGCAATAGACATTTGTCGCTTTCGCGGCAGCAGTGCGTCGAGGTCACCGCACCCTACAAGCTGCCTATCAAAAAATTCAGGCAGATTTCGCGGGCGGATAATATCCGCCCTACCGCATGACCTTGAGCAGAGCGAAATATCCCCTCAGTCTCGGCTTCGCCGAGTCAGCTCCCCTACAGGGGAGCCAAATAGATTCTGCTATAAATCCAAATCTATCAAACCGATAAACTTGGCACATCTATACACCTTGCAGCAACAAAAAACGACCTATGAGCCATAGATCGTTTTTATATTCTATAAGCACCCCGCTAAAATCAATGGAGAAAATTTATTCATCAAACAGACCGTCCATGAGTTCGAGTGCTGCTTTGCGGCGGCGTTCTTCTTCCTCGCGGTCGAGCACGAACGAGCCGTCCGGCAGGCGGCGCAGGACATTGCCCTCACCCGCTCCGTCGGGGAGCAGAGCGCGGCTGATATTGACCATTGTTTCGCCGTCTTTTTCGCAGACTGCGTAGTTTCCTTCGATACGGTCGATGGCGTAATATTCCATTATTCCGCCTCCTTTTTTACTTCTCAGAGGTCTTGTTATCCGGGAAAGCCGTTGAAAGATGCTCGCCGTCCGAGCCGACAACTATCGTGCCTTTTATATCCGTGCGCTCATACGGGATATTATATTTCTCAAGCTTTTCTATAGTCTCCTTGTGCGGGTGACCATAGTCGTTATCCTTGCCGCAGGAGATGAGCGCGAGCGACGGAGACACGACCTTGAGAAATTCTTCGCTCGTCGATGTGCTGCTGCCGTGGTGACCGAGCTTCAGAACATCGGCTTTGATATCCGCGCCGTTTGCAAGTATCTGTTTCTCGCTCTTTGCCTCCGCATCGCCTGTGAAGAGGAACGAATTCTTGCCGTAGACAACCTTCATCACTACAGAGGCATTGTTGAGATCCTCAGGCGTGCCGACGGGCCCGACTATAGTTATCTTTGCGTCGCCAAGGGTATAGGTATCGCCGACTTTTGCGGAGATAATTTTAGCTCCGGATGCTTTAATAGCCTTTATGAGCTTTTGATATATCGAAGTTGTGGGCACAAGGGACTTCGGAAGCTTCGGCATAATGATATTATCGACCTTTATCCCCTCAATGACCTTAGACATACTGCCAATATGGTCGGAATGGGGGTGGGTGGTGACTATGTAATCGAGCTTTTCGACGGAGTTCGCCTTGAGATAATCAAGTATCGTCTGGTCGTTGCCGCGCTCGCCCGCATCTATCAGCATGGCGTGGTCGCCGCTCTTGACTAAGATGCTGTCGCCCTGACCGACATCTATAACATGGACGGTGAACGGCGCGTTCAGCGCGTCGCCGCTCTGTATCGTCTGCTCATTGCCCGAGAGCAGCTCGCCCCATGTGGGGATATCGAACGGGAGATTCATATAGGGCGCGAAGGTTATCAGCAGCGCGACGGCTATCACGACTGCGGTGACGATTATCTTCGTGCGCTTGTTTTGTGCGGCGGAGCGCCTTTTCTCTGATTTGCCATAATTTCCTCCGATCAGGTCTCGTCGTCTGCGGGAGCATCCGACATGGCGCATTTTTCCATCCACTGCTGTTTGGTTATAAGCACCTGGCGGGGCTTGCTGCCCTCGAACGGTCCGATAATACCCTTGCTCTCGAGTTCGTCCATGAGCCTTGCGGCGCGGGCATAACCGAGCTTCAATTTGCGCTGGAGAAGAGTTGTTGAAGCCATTTTGGCATCGAGCACGACCTCGACGGCGTTCGGGAACATCTCATCGCCCGGCTCTTCGACGTCATCGCCGCCTGCGGCACTGTTCTTCTTAGCAGAACCGGCTATTGCCGCCTGCCTGTTTATCTCGTCCATAATGCCCTCATCGTACTCCGCCTCGGCGTTGTGCTTGATGAAGTCGGCAACATCCTCGACCTCTTCGTCGGAGATGAAGCAGCCTGGATACGGGTCGCTTGTTTGCGCCGATAGGACTGAAGAGCATATCGCCGTTGCCGATAAGCTTCTCCGCGCCGGACATATCGAGTATCGTTCTCGAATCGACCGACGAAGAAACGGAGAGCGCGATACGGCTGGGGATATTCGCTTTGATAATACCTGTGATAACATCGACGGAGGGGCGTTGAGTCGCTATGACAAGGTGCATACCTGCGGCACGCGCTTTCTGAGCGAGACGGCATATCGCATCCTCGACTTCATTCGGCGCGACCATCATAAGATCGGCAAGCTCATCGATGAAAATGACTATCTGATGCATCGGGCGCAGCGACTTGTCGCGCTCGGCTAATTTGTTATATCCTCTTATATCGCGGACATTCTTCTCGGAGAGTATTTTATATCTGTTCTCCATCTCGTTGACCGCCCATGTGAGAGCGCCCGAAGCCTTGCGCGGATCGGACACGACAGGCACGGCGAGATGCGCGATGCCGTTATAGACCGTGAACTCGACCTGCTTGGGGTCGATCATAAGAAGCTTCACTTCGTCGGGAGTCGCGTTATAGAGAATGCTGACTATCATTGTGTTCAGGCACACGGATTTACCGGAACCCGTAGTACCCGCTATGAGCAGATGCGGCATCTTCGCGAGGTCTGCGCAGACGGCGTTGCCCGCGATATCCTTGCCGAGGACGACATTGAGCTTGCTCTGGGCGTTCTTGAACTGCGGAGTTTCGATTATCTCGCGCATATAGACCATCGAGCGCAGCTTGTTGGGCACCTCGATGCCTATCGCCGCCTTGTTCGGAATAGGCGCTTCGATTCTTATTCCCGACGCGGCAAGGCGCAAGGCGATATCATCCGCAAGGTTTGTTATCTTATTTATTCTGACGCCCGCGTCCGGCTGAAGCTCGTATCTTGTGACGGACGGGCCGCGGCTTATCTCAGTTATCTTCGCGTGGACATTGAAGCTTTCGAGCGTGTCGAGCAGCTTCTGCGCGTTGGATTTAAGCTCATCGGAGAAGTTGTCGTTGCCGTCATGGATGGGCTCTTTGAGGCAGGTTATCGGCGGCTTGCGATAAGTCGGCTGACTCTCGATAACAGGCTCTTCCTCGTCCTCCTCCGGCACATCGGCACGGGATCAGGCTCTTTGACGGGCGGAAGCTTCGGCTCTTTTTTCTTCGGCTTCTCCGGCTCGGCGGGCTTCTTGCTTATGTCGAGCATTTCAAGCTCGTCTTTCGCGCTCTCGGTCGGCAGAGGCGGCACGCAGGCGGGTCTGCCGTCCACAACAGCGGCGGCCTTTGACACGCCCTCGGCTATTTTCGCGGTCGCCGACGCGGCGTTGACGCGGTTGACTATATCATCGATGCCGACATCGGTCTGAACCGGCTTGCGCGGGAACACGGTTGGTTCGGGTCCTTCATCGGCGGCGGATTTTTTGCGGCTCTTTGCAGCAGCTGCAGGCGTATCAGTCGGCAGAGGCGGCACGGGGAACGGACGGGGGCTGACATAGGGCTCCTCTTCTTTTTTCTCCCTGCGCTTATCTCTCGACGGCGCTCTCTCCTGCTCATCTCTGACGCGCTGAGCTCCGCGCTCAAGGCGTTCGTTGGTATCCTCGCTCATGCGCTTTATGGGCTTGGCGATAGATGTACCGAGGCGGGACAGGGTAAGTCCCGTGAGGAACATTATGCTGACTATCAGCAGGATAATATTTATTATCGCCGCGCGACCTTGCCCGCCATTTTGGCAAGCAGTCCGCCGACGAGCGCACCGAGCGCGCCCGCGCTCGGGAATGTGTCATAATCCCTCCACGCGGTCTTTATCTGATCGCCGAGGGTCATGAGCGAAAAGTATTCCGACGGGTTCGAGAAAATATGTATCGCCGAGCACAGCAGCAATATTGATATCCCGACGCCGATAAGATTCGACGATATCGAGCCGAACGTCTTGTTCATGGCGAGCATGACCGAGACATAAATGAGCATGACGGGCCAGATATATGTACACGTGCCGAACACGCCGAACATAAAATTATGCACGGCGCGCCACGCGCTCTCGCCCTCGATAAACGCCATGGCTATAAGCAGAGCCGCGACAGCCATGAGCGCGATAGCCGCTTTCTGGCGGCGCGAGGACTGCTTCTCGGGAGTCTGCTCGACAGGCTCTTTTGCAGCCGCAGGCTTTGAAGCCGGGGCTTTTTTTGGCGTTGTAGTTGTTGTTTTTTTCTTCTTAGCGGCCGTTGACTTTGCCGCAGTCTTTTTCGCAGCCATTAAGGCCCTCCTTAGAAATTTGAACGAACTTATCTGACCTTTTCAACTATGCCGGCGATGATAACAACAACGCCGAGGACAAGGCAGTAGTAACCGAAAATTTTGAACTTATCGATTTTGACGAGCCACTCGAGAGCCTTTATCGCGGCAAAGCCGACGACGGCGGCGGTGACAACGCCTATAATAACGGGCAGGATATCTATCTGCTCGCCGAGGCTACGGCGTCCTTTATCTCCATGACATTGGCGGCAAGGATAGCCGGTATGCCGAGGATAAACGAATAGCGAACCATATACTCTTTTGAAACGCCGCAAATCATACCGGTCGAGATGGTCGAGCCGGAGCGCGAGATGCCGGGGAATCCGGCGGCAAAAGCCTGAGCCACGCCGACGGCAAACGCGGATTTCGTGCCTATCTGGGGACGCGCCTTGACTTTCTTTGCGCGCCATGAGCCGACGAGCAGGAGAGCTGCGGTGAAGAGGAAGCAGACTCCCTCGACCAATATATCATTGTCATCGGCAAGACCGCGAGAACATCCATGATGCGTCTGTCGCCGCGACGGGAATGAGCAGGAACAGCAGAGGCACGCAGGAGATAACGAACATGAAGAGCATACGCCTGTTCTCGTTCATCTCGCTCCACTTGAACTTGCCGGTGAAGATATCTTTTATAGTGCTGAAAAATTCAACGATGAGACCCCATATGGTCTTGTAATAAACGACGAACACGGCTATCAGAGTGCCCATATGTAACAGCACCGTGAACAGCAGCGAGCTTGTGCCGCCGACATTGCCGAAGAAGTGCTGAAAGACCGAGAGATGCCCGCTCGATGAGATGGGCAGGAATTCGGTCACGCCCTGCAGAAAGCCGAGCAATATTGCCTTGAGTATTTCCATGATTATATTACCCCTTTTCCATTTTTCCGGCGGAATATAAAGTGCCGGGCGAATAACACGGTTTCAGATATTCAAACGGATCGGTCGTCACAAGTCTTTCAACGACCTCGCCTTTTTCTGTCCTTGAACACATCACGCAGCCAAACGGAGTCTGATGCTCGCAGATATCCGCGGGCGGCTGCATAAAAATCTCGGCGGGAGAAACAACTGTGTAGAGCATCACCCGTTCTCCCCTTTCTTTTCACTCTGCTCCTCGATCATATCGCAGAGCTTATCGAGGGCATCGGAGAGAGAGCCGAGAGAATCTATAAGCCCCTCTTTGACCGCCGCCTCGCCGTCGAGCACGGTGCCGACATCCATAACGAGCTGACCCGTTGCGAGCATAAGAGAACGGAAGCGGTCGGCGGAGATGCGCGAATTATCGGCGACGAATCTGACTATACGCTCCTGCATCTGCTCAAAATAGGACATAGTCTGCGGCACGCCCAGGACAAGTCCCGTCATTCTGACCGGGTGGACGGTCATGGTGGCGCTCGGCGCGATAAACGAATACGCGCTCGAAGCCGCGAGCGGCACGCCTATCGAATGTCCGCCGCCGAGGACGAGGGACACGGTCGGCGTTTTCATTCCGGCTATAAGCTCCGCTATCGCGAGTCCGGCTTCGATATCGCCGCCGACGGTGTTGAGGATTATGAGCAAGCCTTCGATATCGCGGCTCTCTTCTATCGCGACGAGCTGCGGAATGACATGCTCGTATTTTGTAGTTTTATTCTGCGCCGGCAGGACATAGTGACCCTCGATCTGACCGATAACAGTCAGGCAGTGGATATAATGCCCGCGCTTGTCAACGGTTATCGAGCCTGTTTCGACTATCTGGCGAAGCTCCCTGTCCGTGCTGTCGGACGAATCTCCGTCCTCCTCGCTGACGCTCGGGGTCGGCGCGACGGGCTCCAATATGCCGTCTTTTTGTTCTTCGTGCTTTTTTCTGTTCATCGAATTCACTCCCGACAAACAGTATGCCCGAATAACTTTTGATAATTCAGCCATAGCACAGCGCACTGCGGCAGATTACATTTAATTATACCACGCAGAAAGCTTTCGGGCAACACAAAAAATCGTCATATATCAATTTCCCCTATAAAATGTAATATATACAGGTATATATTTGGCGCGGCGCACCTTGACAAAATCCGCGGATTGCAATAAAATTTAAAGGTAATTTTATTTTTATACGGAGGGATACAAGTGGGCAGCACTATTGCACAAAAGCTTATAAAAAGCCACCTGCTCAGCGGCGACATGACCGTTGGCAGCGAGATCGGTCTGAGGATCGATCAGACTCTCACTCAGGACGCCACAGGCACCATGGCATACCTTGAATTCGAGGCTATGGGAGTCGAGAGAGTAAAGACCGAGCTTTCGGTCGCATACATTGACCACAACACTTTGCAGACCGGCTTTGAAAACGCGGACGATCACAGATTCATCAGGAGCGCCGCGAAAAAGAGAGGACTGCTTTTTTCACGCCCCGGCAACGGCATCTGCCATCAGGTGCATCTTGAGCGCTTCGGCATCCCCGGCAAGACGCTCATCGGCTCGGACAGCCACACCCCGACCGGCGGCGGCATCGGCATGCTCTCGTTCGGCGCGGGCGACTCGACGTCGCGGTTGCAATGGGCGGCGGCGCATACTACATAACTATGCCCAAGATGACGCGCATAAACCTGCACGGCGCGCTTTCGCCGTGGGTCAGCGCAAAGGATATAATCCTCGAAGTTCTTCGCATCATGTCCGTCAAGGGCGGCGTGGGCAAGATAATCGAATACGGCGGAGACGGAGTCAAGACTCTTTCCGTCCCAGAGCGCGCAACTATAACCAACATGGGCACGGAGCTCGGCGCAACGACCTCTGTTTTCCCCTCCGACGAAGTGACGAAGGCTTTCCTCGCCGCTCAGGCAGAGAGCAGGATTGGGTCGAGGTCAAGGCGGACGACGATGCAGTCTATGACGAGGTTATCGACATAGATCTCAGCACCCTCGAACCCCTCGCGGCAATGCCCCACATGCCCGACAATGTAAAGAAAGTTTCAGAAATAGGCGAGATAAAGATCGACCAGGTCTGCATCGGCTCCTGCACGAACTCCTCGCTCTACGATATGCTCAAGGTGGCGGCTATCCTCAAGGGCAAGCGCGTCGCCCCGAGTGTCAGCCTCACTATCTCCCCGGCTCGATGCAGGTTCTCAGAATGCTCTCCGAGGACGGCGCACTCTCCGACATCCTCGGCGCGGGCGCAAGACTGCTTGAGTGCGCGTGCGGTCCGTGCATCGGCATGGGTCAGTCCCCGAACTCAGGCGCTGTCTCCCTGCGCACCTTCAACCGCAACTTCGAGGGACGCTCCGGCACTGCCGACGCGGGCGTTTATCTCGTCAGCCCCGAGGTCGCCGCGGCTTCCGCTCTCACAGGCGTGCTGACCGACCCGAGAACCCTCGGCGAGGCGCCGCACATCACAATGCCCGACCACTTTGAAATAAACGACAATCTCATCGACAAGCCCGCTTCTCCGGAAGAGGCCAAGAATCTTGAGATAGTCTACGGTCCGAACATCAAGCCCGTTCCCAACGGCGACGCACTGCCCGAGAGCATCGAGCAGAAGTTGTTCTCAAAGTCGGCGACAACATCACGACCGACCACATCATGCCCGCAGGCGCAAAGATTCTCCCCTACCGCTCGAACGTGCCGTTCCTGTCGAACTTCTGCTTCAAGCAGTGCGACGAGAACTTTGCCGAGCACTGCAAGCAGGCAGGCAAGGGAATCATCATCGGCGGCAGCAACTACGGTCAGGGCTCCTCGAGAGAGCACGCGGCTCTTGTTCCGCTGTATCTCGGCATAAAGAGCGTTATCACAAAGTCCTTTGCGCGCATACATCAGGCGAACCTCATAAACGCCGGCATCGTGCCGTTCACCTTCGCCGACCCCGCCGACTATGACCGCATCGAGAAGGGCGACAAGCTCGCGCTCGACGGCATCAGAGAGACTATTGAAAACGGCGGCGAGGCTGTTCTCAAGAATGAGACAAAGGGCGAGAGCTACAAGCTCTGCTACAGCTTCTCCGGCAGGCAGAAGGACATAATCCTCGCAGGCGGTCTGCTCAACTACACAAGAGAATCACACAAATAAGAGAGGAAGATAAACATGACAGAGGCACAGGTCAAGAACGCCGTCGAAAAATTTGAGGCTCTCATCCGCGCTCAGAGCGACCGTTCGGACAAAATAAAGGCTCAGGGCGATTTCATCGACTTCAAGTCGCTCGACAAGATCATCATCGGCGTCTGCGGCGGCGACGGCATCGGTCCGGTCATCACCAAAGAATCCGCAAGAGTTCTCGAATATCTGCTTGACGATAAAGTTAAGGCGGGCAAGATTGAATTCAAGGTCATCGACGGACTGACCATCGAAAACCGCGTCAAGGCAAATAAGGCTATCCCCGACGACGTGCTCGAGGAGCTCAAGAGCTGCCACGTTATCCTCAAGGGTCCGACCACTACCCCGCAGGCGGGCGATCCGTGGCCGAACATCGAGAGTGCAAACGTTGCGATGAGAAAAGCTCTCGATCTGTTTGCGAACCTCCGCCCCGTCAAGGTTCCCGAGCAGGGCATTGACTGGACTTTCTTCCGCGAGAACACCGAGGGCGCATATGCCGTCGGCTCGATGGGCGTCAATGTTACCGACGACCTCGCGCTCGACTTCGTTGTAACGACCTCCGAGGGCTGCGACAGAATCGCAAGACTCGCATATGACTACGCGCGCCGCAACAACAAGGGCCGCGTTTCGATAATCACAAAGGCAAATGTCATCAAGACCACGGACGCAAGTTCCTCAACCTCTGCAAGAAGGTCGGCGAGGAATATCCCGACATCGTGACCGACGAGTGGTACATTGACATCACCACGGCGAAGCTCATCGACGAAAAGCGCCGCCGCGACTTCAAAGTTTTCATTCTCCCGAACCTCTACGGCGACATCATCACCGACGAGGCAGCTGAGTTCCAGGGCGGCGTCGGCACTGCCGGCAGCGCAAACATCGGCAAGCGCTACGCGATGTTTGAGGCCATTCACGGCTCGGCTCCGAGAATGGTTCGCGAGGGCAGAGCACAGTACGCCGATCCCTGCTCGATGCTCAGAGCGAGCGTGATGCTCCTCTCCCATATCGGCGAGCAGGAAAAAGCCGATCTGCTCGAGAGAGCGCTCGACATCTGCATGTACGAGGACAAGAAGCTCAAAATCACAGGCCGCGAGGACGCTGCACCTGCAGCGAATTCGGCAACTATGTCATGGAGACAGTCAGAAAAATCAGCGAGTAAAAAAATATATAAAGTCAAGCCGCAGCGATTTGTTTTGCTGCGGCTGTTTTGTTTTGCCGCGATGTGGGGATACGGAGAGACAAATCGGATTTGTCACAAAAACTATTTAAGCTCCCCTGCAGGGGAGCTGGCTCGGCGTAAGCCGAGACTGAGAGGGTGTTTTGCTTCGCTCAAAGCAACAAATATATGCAGTAGGGGCGGATATTATTTGACCGCAAAATTTGTAGTGACTTATTGTCTTGTATTTTGTAGGGTGCGGCGACTCGACGCACCTATGCCGCGCGAGCGGCACAAAATCTTTGAAAAGGCTTGTTTTACCGACCGCTCGTAGGGACAGCCCTCGCGGCTGTCCGCTATCGACGGAAGCCGATACAACAATTTTGATTTGTTTATAATTGGCTTACTACCTTCGCGTCCCACTATAATCAAACTTTTCACACTACCCGCGTTTCGGCATTTCTTTTCTGTCTGAGAGAAGAAACGCCTGCAAAGAAAAGGCAGACTCGAGGTTTCACCCCGAGCCCCCGCAATGCCGCGCCGCAGTACATAGTTTGCGGCTCTCAGTGGGCAACTCGGCACATTCGCCCGTAAACTCGCTTCGCTCAAACACTGCGGCGCGGCTATTGTAAGTCTGATTATAGAAATCAACTGGTCACTTGTTTTTATCTTGCTATGGCTAAAGTGATAGACAAATCCCAATTTGCAAATGACCGCTTTTTTGAAACTATATTAAGCAAATTCGCGAGCATTGCTTTTTTGCTGTTATTCTTTAATTGTATTGAAATTATATTGACGCAAGAGTATAATTAATATATATTTTCAATTAACATCAATCCTAAAAAAGGAAGGTGCGGAAAATGAAAGAAGTGAAATCCCCAAAGAAGCCTCTGATATTCTACTACGGCATTGCGCTGCTCGTCATTGTGCTGTTCAATGTGATTGTGTCTCCCCTGCTCGTCAAGGCGCGGGTGACGGAAGTCGACTACGGCACATTTATGAGCATGATTGAGCAGAAAAAAATCGGCAATGTCGAGGTTGATGACGATCAGATAATCTTCACCGACAAGGACGACGCGAAGAAAATCTATAAGACCGGCGCGATGAACGACCCGACGCTGACTCAGCGGCTCTACGACTCCGGCGCGAAGTTCTCAAAAGATATCGAGACGACGACCTCGCCGTTGGTGAGTTTCCTGCTGACTTTTGTGCTCCCGCTGATAATTTTTATCGGACTCGGCCAGTATATGGGCAAGAAGCTGATGGAACAGGCGGGCGGCAAAAACTCCATGGCGTTCGGCTTCGGCAAGAGCAACGCGAAGGTCTATGTCCCGTCGACCCAGGGCATACATTTCAGCGACGTTGCAGGTGAGGACGAGGCGAAAGAGAGCCTTTCGGAGATAGTCGACTATCTTCACAATCCAAAGAAATATTCCGACGTCGCGCGTCGATGCCCAAGGGCGTTCTGCTCGTCGGCCCTCCCGGAACGGGTAAAACAATGCTCGCGAAGGCTGTTGCGGGCGAAGCGAATGTGCCGTTCTTCTCGATGTCCGGCTCGGAGTTTGTTGAGATGTTCGTCGGCATGGGCGCTTCAAAGGTCAGGGATCTTTTCAGCCAGGCAAAAGAGAAAGCTCCCTGCATAGTGTTCATCGATGAGATCGACGCCATCGGCAAGAAGCGCGACGGTCAGTTCAGCTCCAACGACGAGCGCGAGCAGACGCTCAACCAGCTGCTCACAGAAATGGACGGTTTCCAGGAAAATATCGGCGTTATCATATTAGCGGCGACGAACCGCCCTGAGACACTCGATCCCGCGCTCACCCGCCCCGGCCGTTTCGACAGGCGCGTACCCGTTGAGCTGCCCGACCTTGCGGGACGCGAGGCGATACTGAAAGTCCATGCAAAGAAGATAAAGACGGCAGACGACGTCAACTTCCACACGATAGCAAGAATGGCATCCGGCGCATCGGGCGCGGAGCTTGCGAATATTATAAATGAGGCGGCGCTGCGCGCGGTCAGGAACAACCGAACCGTCGTCAACGAATCCGACCTCGAAGAGAGCATTGAGACGGTCATCGCGGGATATCAGAAAAAGAACGCGGTGCTCTCGGACAGCGAAAAGAAAGTTGTCGCTTATCACGAGATAGGTCACGCGCTCGTTGCGGCGATGCAGTCGCACTCGGCGCCCGTGCAGAAGATAACGATAATCCCCCGCACCTCCGGCGCGCTCGGCTACACGATGCAGGTCGACCAGGGCGACAAATACCTGCTGACAAAGCAAGAGCTTGAAAACAAGATTGCGACATTTACGGGCGGACGCGCCGCTGAAGAGCTCGTTTTCGGCGAGATAACGACAGGCGCATCGAACGACATCGAGCAGGCGACAAAGCTTGCCCGCGCGATGATAACCCGCTACGGCATGAGCGAAGATTTTGACATGGTGGCTCTCGAGACGGTTTCGAACCAGTATCTCGGCGGCGACGCTTCGCTCGCCTGCTCTGCGGACACGCAGAACGAAATAGACCGCAAGGTCGTTGAACTCGTAAAGCGCCAGCATGAGAAGGCTTCGAAAATCCTCGCGGACAACCGCGCAAAGCTCGACGAGCTGGCAAAATATCTCTATGAAAAAGAGACCATAACCGGCGAAGAATTCATGTCCATTCTCAACAAAGGAGGCGAAGAGGAATGAAAAGGCGTTCCGGCTTCGGATGGATGGAGCTCATAATCGGCATTGCGCTCGCGGCGCTCGGAATATTCACTTTTGTCTATCCCGACAATGCGGTGACGACCCTCGTTATTATCTACGGCATAATCGCATAATAACCGGCATTGCGGATGTTGTGCTCTATGTTCGCGTTGACAAGCATCTCGGCTTCGGTCCGACTGTGTCACTCATTTCGGGCATACTCAGCGTCATGGCGGGCGCCATGCTGCTCGTCTATCCCAACGCGGGCAAATGGGTGCTCTCACTCCTGTTCCCGATATGGTTCATCGCGCACTGTCTCTCGAGACTCTCGCACCTGAACACGATTCGGTTCATCGCGGGCAATTTCGTCTACTGGTTCACGATGATTGTCAACATCATCGGGCTTGTGCTCGGCATCGTGATGATATTCAGCCCGAACATCTCGGTTGCGGCGGTTGCTTACATCGTCGGCACATACCTCGTGCTGTTCGGCATCGACTGCATCATACTTGCGTTCAGTCGCATCGGCGAGGGCAAACAATACTGATAAAACAAAAAGCAAGGTCGAGCGTAGTTTTGACCTTGCTTTTTTCTGCTTTCCAAACAGTGCCGCCGACGGCGGCATAGGGTCGTCGAGTCGCCGCACCCCTACAAAGAATCTCAAATTCAACATTGAGCCATATTGATAAAAGCGCCGGAGGCGGGAAGATTCCCTGTCTCCGGCATTTTTTTGTTCAGTCGGTCACGGACACGATATTTATCAGCACCTCGACCATCTTCGGCAATGCGTCGACGGGTATCGCCTCATATATACTGTGGAAATTCATGCCGCCGGTCGAGAGGTTCGGACACGGCAGACCCTCAAACGAGAGCCGTGCGCCGTCCGTTCCGCCGCGTATCGGCACTATTTCAGGCTCAACGCCCGCATCGCGCATGGCTTTTTCGGCGCGCTCGATGATATCCATATGCTTCTCGATTATCTCTAACATATTATAATAGCTGTCTTTTATATTCAGCTCGAAAGTGCCCTCGCCATACTTTTCGTTTAGGAAGCCAACAGTATCGGCGACGAACTTCTTGCGGCGCTCGAAGTTATTCTTGTCGTGGTCGCGGATTATCATATGCGCGCTCGCCTCGGTCTCGTTGCCGGCGATATGCGCCACATGATAGAAGCCCTCGCGTCCCTCAGTATGCGCCGGGGTCTCCCACGCTGGGAGCATATTGACAAACTCCGCGAGATACAGCGCGGCATTTTTCATCTTGTTCTTGGCGGTTCCGGGATGGGTATTCACTCCATGAACCGTAATATCTGCCGCCGCGGCGTTGAAGTTTTCGCACTCGATGCCGCCGACCTCGCCGCCGTCGACAGTATAGGCAAAATCGGCGTTGAAGCGCACAAAATCGAAGTGATCCGCACCGCTGCCAATCTCCTCGTCGGGAGTGAAGCAGATGCTCAGCGCACCGTGTCGGATATTTTTGTTCGCGTTGATTTCGGCGCACAGGGCAACTATCTCGGCAACGCCGCTTTGTCGTCCGCGCCGAGCAGAGTGGTATGATCGGTAACTATAAGCTCGCGCCCGATATATTCATCGCCGACCATCGGGGCGTTCGTGCCGTCAAATTTGATTATCTGCGGCTTGACGTTCGCGCCGCTGACATCGGGCGAAGTATCCATATGCGAGACGAGCCCTATCTTAGGGCAATTTTCGCAGCCATCGGACGCAGGGATATGCCATAGACATAGCCCATTTCGTCGCGCATGGCGTCGGTGACTCCCGCGCCGCGAAGCTCCTCGACGAGATAATCGGCAAGGACGAGCTGGGTCGCAGTCGAGGGCACGGTATCGCTCGACTCGTCGGAAGTGGTTTCAAAGGTAACATATTTCAGAAATCTTTCGGTAACGGTCATTTTTATCATCTCCGTTTTTTTGTCGGTTCAATGATAGCACAATCGGCGAAAATTGGCAACAGAGCGGTGAAATTTGGAGGAATATCGGTGTGTTTTGGGGCGTGAATTTTCAATCGTAAAGCCGATGTGATTTTGTATCGACTGCGCCGACAGCGGACATCCGCAAGGGTTGTCCCTACGGTATTAAAATTAAATATTCGTGAAGATTATGTGCCGCTAATGCGGCATCGGTGCGTCGAGGTCGCCGCATCCTACAAGCTGCATGTATTTGCCGTCGAACGATATCCGCCCTACTGCATCGCATTCACATAGTCACTCCAAATACAGAAAAACTGATACCTAAAAACAGGCAAAGCGAAAACTGCCCGTGCCACTTGCGTGACACGGGCAGCGTTCAATTATGCTTTGAGCTTTGGATTATAACTTAACCCTCAACATAAGCATACTGGAAGTACCAGTAGCCATAGGGGCTGTGCCATGTACTTGAGGGTCGGGCTCTGCAGCCAGAAGTCGTTGTAGTATGCAACGGGGATGCAAGCATAATCCTCGGACATGATCTTCTCAGCCTCGTGGAGAGCCTCAAAGTGAGCCTTGGAATCGGCAACCTTGGACTTATCAATAGCGGCGTCGAAAGCCTTGCTGTTGTACTTGCCATCGTTGTTACCGTTGGTCGAATAGAACAGCTCGATCATATTGGAAGCGTCGTTGTAGTCCATGACCCAACCGTTACGAGCCATCTCATAGTTACCGGCGCGGCGCTGAGGAGTGAAGGACGACCAGTCAACAACATCGATCTTCATGTTGATGCCAAGCTCCTTCTTGTAGACCTGCTGAAGATACTCAGCAACAGCCTTGTGGTAGCCGGAATCGTTGGTCGAATAAGTGATGGTCGGGAAGCCCTTACCGTCGGGATAGCCTGCCTCTGCGAGAGCCTTCTTAGCCTCGGCGAGGTTAGCCTGATAGTCCTTGCTGATATAGGTGCTGCCGCCGTTTGCTGCGATAGCGTTGTCAAGGAACATGCCGTCGCCGCTGTCAACGATGCTGGGTCCGACATAGTTGTAAGCCGGGCTGTAGGTACCCTGCATGATGGTGTTGGCAATATACTCACGGTCAATAGCAAGGCTGAGAGCCTTACGGACATTGACATTGTTGAAGGGAGCCTTATTAAGATTCATGTTGAGGTAATAAGTGCCGAGGATAGGATCGACATAGAAGTCGCCGCCGTCGGTTGACTTCTTGAGGCTCGGGATCTCCTCAGTAGGAACATCCTTGATCATGAGAGCCTCACCGCCGGTATAAGCGGCATAGGAAGCAGCGGAATCCTCAAGGAGGAGGAAAGTAAGCTGCTCGGTAACGATCTTGCTGTTGTCCCAGCCACCCTTATAGTTGGGGTTCTTCTTGCAGACGATGCGCTCGCTGGGAGTCCACTCGGTGATCATGTAGGGACCGTTGCAGACATAGTCTCGGGCTTGGTTGCCCAAGCGTCGCCGTTCTTCTCAACGGTAGCCTTCTGAACGGGGCTCATGGTGCCGAAAGCAACGATCTTATCGAAATAAGAGCAGGGATAAGCAAGCTTGATGGTAAGGGTCTTGCCATCCTCGCTCGCCTTGACATTGAGCTTGTCGAGGTCGGGCTTTGTGGTCTGCTTGCCGTCCTCATCGGGATTGCCGATAGCATCCTGATAGCCTTCGATCATGCCGACAACAGTCTCGCCATAGGGAGCGGCGACTGCGGGATCGGCAATTCTCTTCATGGTGTACTCAAAGTCCTTGGCGTTGAGCTCGGTGCCGTCGGACCACTTCAGGCCGTCACGCATGGTGAAGGTCCAAGTAAGACCGTCAGGGCTGACGGTGTAGGACTCAGCCTGTCCTGGCTGAACCTTGTTGTCCTGGTCGATGATAAGCAGTGTCTCAAACAGAGTGATGAGCATGTTGCCGCCATCGACTGCACTGTTGAGTGCCGGATCGAGAGTTTCAGGGTTGGGACCGATCTGAACAGTGATGTTGTCGGTCTTCTTCTCTTCCTTCTTGCAGGAGCCCAGAACTGCGACAGCAGAAAGTGCGAGCACCAGAACAAGGAACAGAGATACGATTCTCTTGATCTTCATTGATACATCTCCTCTACAAATTTTTGCGGCTTTGCCGCTTTATATCCATTGCGCTCTTCGGCGCAACAAACACCGTTATTTTCAGTCCGCGACCTTGTCAAGATGATGGCACGCGGCGAAATGACCGGGGCTGACCTCTTTGAGCTGCGGGCACTCGTTGGCGCACTGCTCGTCCGCATAGGGGCAGCGGGTGCGGAAGCGGCAGCCGCTCGGAGGATTCAGCGGGCTCGGGACATCGCCCTCGAGCGGAATGCGCTTTGCGGCGCGCGCCGTCTTGGGATCCGCCTCGGGGATAGCCGAGATAAGGCTTCTGGTATAGGGATGGACGCTGTGCGCAATCAGCTCGAAGCTGTCCGCAAGCTCCACGAGTTTGCCGAGATACATGACGCCGATGCGGTTCGAGATATGGCGAACGACGCTCAGGTCATGGGCGATAAACAGATAGGTCAGTCCGAGCTCTTTCTGAAGATCCTCGAACATATTGACAACCTGCGCCTGAATGGAGACATCGAGCGCGGAGACCGGCTCATCGCAGACGATGAACTCGGGATCGACCGCAAGCGCTCTCGCGATACCGACTCGCTGGCGCTGACCGCCGGAGAACTCATGCGGATAGCGGTTTGCGTGCTCGCTGTTGAGTCCGACGCGCTCAAGAAGGGAGATTATCTTTTCTCTTCTCTCCGCCTTGTTGGCGGCGAGATGGTGGATATCGATGGGCTCACCTACGATATCGCCTATCGTCATGCGCGGGTCAAGGCTCGCATAGGTCCTGGAAAACCATCTGCATCTTGCGCCTGTAGGGCAGCATATTGACAGCGACCTTGTTCTCCTTGTCGAAAATCACTTTTCCGTCATAGATTATTTTGCCGTCCGTGGGCTCATAGAGTCTGAGCAGAGTACGACCGACGGTAGTTTTGCCGCATCCGGACTCGCCGACGAGACCGAGAGTCTCTCCCCTGTTGATAAAGAATGAGACATCATCGACTGCCTGGACGAATTTTTTGTGCTTTCCTCTGCCGCCCGCCGGGAAATACTGCTGCAGGTGCTGCACTTCAACGAGCTTTTCATTCTCACTCACAGCTTGTCTCCCCCTTTTCAAATTCTTCTTTCTGAAGCAGCCAGCAGTGGCTGTAGTGCGTATCGCTAAGCTCCGTCTTGGGCGGCATCTCACGCAGGCATATCTTCATGCAGTTTGCGCAGCGCGGCGCGAACGGGCAGCCTGCGGGAGGATTCAGCAGGTCGACCGGCTGACCCTCGATAGGCACAAGGCGCTCTATCTCCTGAGCGCTGAGCTTGGGAATAGAATTGATGAGTCCTTTGGTGTATTCATGCTTCGGCTCATAGAATATCTCATCCGCCGTGCCGTACTCAACGATGTGACCGGCATACATGACGGCGATTCTTTCGCACATGCTGGCGACGACGCCGAGGTCATGGGTTATCATTATGATGCTCATGCCGAGCTTCTGTCTGAGTTCCTGCATAAGCTCGAGTATCTGAGCCTGAATGGTAACGTCGAGAGCCGTTGTGGGCTCGTCGGCTATGAGCAGTTTGGGCTCGCACGCGAGGGCTATTGCTATCATGACTCGCTGACGCATACCGCCGGAGAGCTCATGGGGATACTGCTTGAGGCGCTTTGTGGGCTCGTTGATGCCGACAAGCTCGAGCAGCTCCTTCGCGCGGTCATATGCCTCTTTTTTGCCCTTGCCCGTATGCAGGCGAATAACCTCGGTTATCTGATTGCCGATAGTATAGACAGGTTGAGGCTCGTCATGGGATCCTGGAAGATTATCGAGACCTCGTTGCCCCTGATTTTGCGCATTTCTTTTTCGCTCATCTTTTCAATCTGATGACCGTTGAAATATATCGTACCGCCGATGAGCTTGCCGGGATAGGCGGTAAGACCCATTATTGAATAAGCCGTGACGGACTTGCCCGAGCCGGACTCGCCGACTATGCCGAGCACCTCGCCCTCATTCATGGAGAAGGACACGCCGTTAAGCGCCTTGACCTCGCCCGCAGGTGAAGAACGAGAGTTTTTCGTCTTTTATTTCCAGAAGTTTTTCGCTCAAAATTCTCGCCCTCCTTGTCAGTTTTTCAGCTTCGGATCAAACGCATCGCGCAGTCCGTCGCCGAAGAGGTTGAATGCGAGAATGATGACGCTGATAAGTATTGCCGGCAAAAACAGCAGATGCGGATAAGTGTTCATGCCCTTGACCGCATCGGTCGCGAGGGAGCCGAGCGACGGCATGGGAGCCGCAACGCCGAGTCCGAGGAAGCTCAGATAGCTCTCGGTGAATATAGCCGAGGGGATCTGAAGAGTTGTGGTAACGATAAGGGTGCCGATGCAGTTTGTGAGCAGGTGCTTTCTGATTATGCGCGAGCTGCTTGCGCCGAGAGCGCGCGCCGCCGTGACATATTCGGACTCCTTGAGCACAAGAATCTGTGAGCGCGTGATACGCGCCATGCCGACCCAATAGAGCAGAACGAACACGAGGAATATCGCGATAAGGTTCGGTCCGACCGTGTTCATCCAGCCAAATCCGGGCTGTTCGGCGAGATCCTCAAGCCTCGGTTTCAAGGTGAGCGAGAGCACTATTATCAAAAGAACATCGGGTATTGTATAGAGAATATCGGTGATTCTCATCATTATTATATCGACCCAGCCGCCGGCAAATCCGGCGACGGCGCCGAAAATCGAGCCAACTATCAAAACGAGCGCCGCGCAGATAAGACCGACGGTAAGGCTTATACGCGTGCCCATCATAAGGCGGACTGCGAAGTCTCTGCCGAGCTTATCGGTGCCGCAGATATGCGGGAACACCTTTTCGCCCGCGTCTATGCGCGCCTGCTCTGTCTGGCTGTATTCAAAAGGTTTGAGATTCTCGCTGTACTTAATCTGCTGCTCGTAGCTATACGGCCAAAAAGCGGGCATGACATAGGCGAAAACCATTATTACAAGAATGAAAATGAGGCTGACCATCGCTATCTTGTTCTTGCGCAGGCGGCGCATACCGTCCGCCCAGAAGTTGACGCTGTCGCGCATGACGACGAGGCTCTCTTTTTCATCGTTTGTTGCCGGGATAAAATCATCTGCATTCAGGTGCAGACTCGGGAATTTTTTCTTCATCGTTTCTCTCCTGCCGCTCCCTTACTTGAGTTTGATACGGGGATCTATTATCTTATAGAGGATATCAACTATAACATTCGCCGCAATTATAAGAGTGGCAAGAACGATTGTTGTTCCCATTATCAAAGTATAGTCCTGAGTATTTATCGCCGAGACGAAGTCGCGGCCGAGGCCGGGAATAGTGAATATCTTCTCCACGACGAACGAACCGGTCATAAGGCTCGCGAGCATGGGACCGACATAGGTGACGACCGGCAGTATGGCGTTACGCAGGGCGTGCTTGAAAAGAACCTTGAAGTTCGACAGACCCTTTGCCCTCGCGGTGCGGATATAATCCTGACCCATGACATCGAGCAGGCTCGAACGCATAAGGCGGGTTATATAAGCCGTCGGATAAATCGAAAGAGCCGTGACGGGCATTATATAAGATGCCAATGAGTTTAGTCCTATTGTCGGTAATATGTTCAGCTTGCTTCCGAATGTATACAATAGAATAACACTGCTTATGAAGCTCGGTATGGCGATGCCGCAGGTGGCAAGCACGATAATAAGATTATCGGCGAACTTGCCCCTGTTATAAGCCGAGAGACATCCGAGCGGAACTCCCACGAGCAGCGACACGAGAACTGCAACGCCCGCAAGGCGCGCCGAAATCGGGAATTTCGAGAAAATTATGTCGCTGACATTTCGTCCTCGCTGTCTGAGGCTCGGTCCCATGTCTCCCTTGAGGAAATCGGACATATAAGTGATATAGCGCTCCCAGAGCGGCTTGTCCAATCCGTATTTTGCGGCAAGTGCTTCCTGAGCCGCCTTGCTCATAGACTTCTCAGCCGTGAACGGACCGCCCGGTACCAGATTCATCAGAAGAAAAGTCAGTGTTGCAACAATGAATATGCACAGCAGACCCATTGCAACACGCTTGATGATATACTTCGCCAAGTATGCCAACTCCCTGTCGTCAAAGTATCGAGGCGAATTTTGTGCGCCGCCCCGTAGAAAAAGCACCACAAACAACTAAAAGTGTTGAATTACAACTATTTATGACTGCTTAATATAGGACATATTAACATAATACAGCCGAAAATGCAAGCTTATACAGATTGAATTTATTGTCAGATGTCCCGGAATGCCGTCAAAATTTTCGGCGGATTTATATCTCGGTGTCCGCGATATTCGTTTTTGCGCGCACGCGGCGCAAAGATTCCCGAAAGCGCGCTGTCAAGCCGTTTTGCAAAATTTATTCGCTTTGCTTCAGCAATGTATCAGAGCACCGAATTACAGCTCTGCCGAGTTAGCCTGAGGTTGATTTTGCCATATAAATTTCATATGTGATATTTGAGCACAGCAAAGAAGCATGACAATATATGCATATTATAGCAAACGGAGCGCAGTAAAAAAACTGTGCTCCGCGAAAAATATTATTTTATTACTTTCTCCTTATCTGTATGAAAGAACGCGATATTGACCGTGAACTCCCTATCAGCTCGCTGTATGCCCAATCGAACTCACCGTTATATTTTCCCGCCATCGCTTTGATACTCTTTGTTCCGAGACCGTGGAAGCCGCCGGAATTCTTCGAAGTCCTAAGCGATTTGCCGACAGACTGCGGCTTGCGGTCGCAGGAATTGACGCAGGAAAGCATATCGAATTCATCGACCCTGTTTATCGAAAGCTCTATCGTTTTCTTTTTGGAAACGCTCGCCGCCTCGACCGCATTGTCGAGGATATTGCTCAGAAGCGTTATCAGATCCGGCGCATCCATAAATGAGAGGTTCGCCGTTCTTATATTGTATTCGAAGCTTATCCCGCTCGAATCGCAGATCGATTTATATTTGTTGAGCAGCAAATTGAGGAACTTGTTCTTTGTGTTGCCAAACATCGAATAGAATTTGATGTCGCCGTAAATATTCTCGATATATTCACTGACTGCGGGATCGTTCGCGAGTGCTTTTATGGCGATAAGATGATTTTTCTCGTCGTGCGTTATAGTCTTGAGCATCTCGTTTTGCTGATCGAGCAGGGCGTAATAAGTCTGGTCGGTGCGCAGTCGCTCCGCCTCGCGCTGGGTCTTATAGAGCTCGTCCATCTTGCGCGAAGTGCGCCCGTAAAAGACGAAAATCAGAAACGCCGATGCGATTATAGCGATTGATGAGACGGAAATTATAACACTTATATTCTTCGACAAATCGTAGCGCACGGAAATCATCCAGAAAGTATAGAGGATAACTATCGACGCTATAGGATAAATCAGCAGGAACGCGGGGATGCGCACGCCCTTCTGACCGCGCAGATACAGTCCCGCATAAACCGCCGCTTTTGTAAGCACGAAGAGGACGGACTTGCTCAGGAGCACCATAAGCAGATAGATATAGACGCTCGACTGATACGCTTTTATATCACCGCCGCCGATTATCGCGAGCAGGCTTATGACTATAAACTCCGACGCAGTGTTCGACACCGTTATGAACAGCGCGCCGAGCGTTGCGCCCTTGATATTACATTTAAAAAAGAGCTTTGCAAACACGGAATCGATAACAAAGCAGAGCAGAATATTGACGACCGTCGAATTGACAAACAGGAACGCCGCATACGCCACGGCATAGAAGCCAAAGCCGACCGCCGTTGCGACAATTTTCTTGCCCTTGGTCGAAAACAGATCGTTAAAGAACTGAAAAACAATAAACAGTTCCATAGCGTGTGAAAGTGCAGAAACCAGATTCATTTAGATCATCGTCCCCCGAAATAGTTGAGAAAAAAGTGGCGCAAGGGTCGTGCGAACCACCGATTCGATCTTTTTTACATAAGCACTGTCGTCATCACAAATTGCGATCTTCACGAAATGCCACTCCTCGTTGACAATTATATCATATGAGAAAACTCAAGTCAAATTGTTTAAATCGTTAAATCGTTAAATCGTTGAGTCATCTTTCTGATGTATGTAACAGTCAACAAGGCGCCAGACCATCCTCTGCTCCTCGACGGAAAGCGACGAGAGCATCTCCCCTATCTGCTCGGGAAGAGAGTCGCTTATCACGCCGGAGAAGAAATAGTCCGCGTTGCAGTCGAGAGCCTTGCAGATGAGCATAAAGCTGTTGAGCTTCGGATAGCTCCTGCCGTTCTCTATATTGGATATCTGATTATCAGAGACTCCTATAAGCTCCGCCAGCTCGGACTGCTTCATTCCGAGCAGCTTTCTGCGCTGCATTATCCGCGCCCCGATAACGGCATTCTTCTTTTCATCGTTCACTTTCATCACCTATGGAAAATGTTACCATTTGCCGCTTTTAATTGGAACAAACTGCCATTTACTAACACAATTATATTTGTAATACGCTGTTATTTTATGCCGTTGTTAAATAATATTAAGGATTTGTGCAGTTTTGACGCAAAAGAAAAACACGCAATGCGATACACCCACTACAGAGGCTTATCTCAAGTAACCAACTGGGTTAGGCTTAAATTTGTTGCCATGAACCTGAAAGAATATGCAGTTCACAGGTGGAAAAGGCTGAATGCACCTTAGCCATCTGCCGATTTTTCCTTGTTTTTCAATTTTTTGTTCTATTTCAACTTTAAAACCCTAAAACTCTCTTCGCCGTTTGCGCCCTTGACTTCGGCGCAGTACATCTGAGAGCAGGTGAACGGAGAATGGCCTATCACGCCGCAGTTCCACTCGACTCCGCCCGAGAACCAGGCGTTTCTTATCGCGAGATTGCGGAAACGGATAACATCGTTTTTATATATTATATTTTTCTTGTGCCGCTTGTCATAGAGCGTCCACAGTCTGCCGCCGAGAGTCGGCAGGAACTCGGCATATATCTCGTCATTTTCGAGCACCGCGACGGTGACTTTCCGCTCGCGCTCCTCGGAATAGGCGTTCTGCTGAGTATAGGGATATGCCGTCTCGCGGAATCCGTAGTTTATAAACAGCCCCTCACAGTCGCTTATCGTGCTCTTGAAAGAGGGCTTGTCGCGAAGCATAGATAAATCCGGGTTCTTCGCCTCCTGCAAAATCTAGGAACAGCGGTAGCGCTTGGTCGTTATCTTTATCACTTGACGTTTGTCTCCTCTTTCCATGTGTTCGCGCCGAAATCGGCTGTAACAGCCGTGCCGTCGGAATAATAAGTAGCTGGACGCGCGAGCCGTCAACAAACTCGTGGCGAACCATTTCTTTGTCGCAGAGCTTTGTCTGAAGAGCGCAGAGACGCTCGACACGCTCTATCTCCTTTTTCAGCGCGCCGTCTTCAATCAGATCGACATCCGCCGAACGCGCGTCGTTGCCGACCTTGAAATCCTTTTCGCCGTAGCAGTGAATATACGGCATACCGGCGTGCATCGCGCAATAGAGCTCGCCGCTCTCGCCCTTGGGTATTCCCCAGTTGTTCCACCAATCCCACGGGATAACAAGGCAGTCGTGATAGACAAGGCTCAGCAGCGGAATCGGTATGCCGACTGCCTGGCCGTTGACCTGCGGGCGCAGTGCGTGCGGGCCGTGGTGCACAAGGCATATGCTGTTGATGAGCTGAGCGCCCGGTTCTTCGGAGGACATGATAAGTCCTTTTTTGTTCAAATAATCAAAGCACTCGGCGCGGTATTTTATGCTCTGCTCGCGGGTTATCTTATGATGCGGATGGAAGCACTCATCGCCCCACATGATAGAAAAAACATCGAGATACGCGCCCTGAACATCTATACCGTGTTCTTCAAGCTCGGTATATGTTTTCTTGACGAAATCGGGAGCCTGCGAAGCGCAGAGGAAGGAGTGCTCGCCGCCGTCCCATATCGAGCAATAGGGATGCCCGCCATTGATATCCGTGACCGCCTTTTCCATATCAAAGAACTTCGAGGAATAATAGAAATCACGGTACTGATCGTGCAGGGCAAAGATATAGCCGAGCTCGCGGCAGGTGTCGGCGAGCTCTTTCATGCCGTCCCAGCCGCTGCCTCCGGGCAGGGCGGGAGTATATACGGATGGTCGTTGTCATAGCCGTGCTCTCCCCAGCCGTCGGTGTGGATATAGAGCTTTTTGAGTCCCGCCGCCTTGAGCGCTCTCATCTGCTCGGCGCGCTTATAGAACGAGGCATAGAGAGCCGAGTTCTGTCCGTCCTTATCATAGAATTGGGACTTCGGCTGTATGTTCGAATATATCTTATGGTGCAGAACCGGGCAGCCGATAAGATTCTCGATATTTTTATTTTCGTCTATCTTCTCTCTGAGCGTCTTTAATTCGCCCCTGTCGGAGAGATACTTTCTGTAATCTTTTGCGACGGTGTTGTAATCGCCGCCGTGATGGAAAACAAAGCGTATTCTGCGCTCATAAGAGAGCTTACCGAGGGACGAAGCCCAATGGACGGAGCTCAAAAATGCGCCGTGATGACCGAAAGACGAGAATATGCAGGCGTCATAGGGCGTTTCAACAATCGCCGAGAACATTCTGTCGTCACATACCCTGCCCCAAACAGGCATATAGCAGTCGCCGGTGTTTATCTTGCGAAGATATTTCGTATAGGCAAAGGTCGAAGCGAAGTTTTCTTTGTATCCGTCGGGCAGCATGAAGCCCTGGCGCATGGCATCGACATGATAGGATACTTTGCCCTTTTTCTTCGAGTTAAACGGCGCAGGGAAATAGACGGCGCGGATATCATAGCCCGTCTCGTTTTCGGCTTTTATCGAGAATACGACGGAGTTGCCGTCCTCAATATGCGCGTTGGTCACGAGCGTAAAATCGAGCACCTTGCCGAACGCCACGAATTTTTCATAGCGGCATGTTACACTCTTCCCGTCCTGTTTGACGGTCTTTTTCGTCGCGCTCTGAAGAGTTCTGTATGTAGTGCGGTATTTTTTGCCGATTTTCTTTCTGATTATAACATACGGCAGTCTGCCGTCGCTGACCCACTGAAAGCCGTCGTGGTCGATAGTATAATCACCGGTCAATTTATTGAATGAAATTTTAAGCTGCTCGCTCATGTGAACCTCCGATATTTCCGTCGCGTTAGCGCCCGTTTTCTGCAATTATAGCATATGTTTTATCTTTTCGCATTCTTTTAAGCCTTTAAAGCCGTAGAATGTGTTGGCATTTTCATATAAAAAGGCATTCTTCTGAGAGTCGCTGAGTTCGTCCGTTTTGAGCACGAAATCGAAGCTCATCTTATAAGTTATCTCGACCATGGTTCGCGGATAGTCGCTGCCCCACATGATTTTATCATATCCGCAGATATCCGCCGCCTCTTTTATCGCGCGGACAGCCGAGGGATAGGGATAAAATTCCTCGTTGAAGAGCCAGGTTATGCCGCCGCTTTCTATGCGGACATTTTTATTTTTTGCAAGCTTTATCTGCTCCGTCCAACCGTCTCTTGTGACCATGCCGAAATGACCTATTGCTATACGCAAATCGGGATACTGGCTGATAAGCTCGGTGAGCGAGCCTGTCTGGCGGTCGCCGTCCGACATCTGCCTTATAAAAAGAAAAGAGCAGCCGCTGAGCGTGGTTGCAAAAGAACTTGAAAGAATGATAATAGAACCGGCGAGCGGAGAGTAAAAAAGTAAAAATGTGCAAGCATCATTAGATACTTACACATTTTGGTGCGGATAACAGGGATCGAACCTGCATGGTTGCCCACCGGATCCTAAATCCGGCGCGTCTGCCAATTCCGCCATATCCGCATATGTGCGTCCACGGAATACCCGGCACGGCCTTTTAACTGTTATATTATATCAGAGATAATAATTATTTTCAAGTTTTTCGTGTTGTTGAGCTACAAAAATAAAAAGCATTGCTTTTTTGCAAGTTATCTTGTTATCATATCATCTGT
>ENA-OQEN01000197-OQEN01000197.1-human-gut-metagenome-genome-assembly--contig:-NODE-197-length-26706-cov-2.592799_pt1 | contig 26706 bp, 32 predicted proteins | sample MGYA00242791_ERZ504627 | MGnify/ENA primary metagenome ERZ504627 (study PRJEB26092, sample SAMD00036316) | human gut metagenome | host: Homo sapiens | study: EMG produced TPA metagenomics assembly of... | reverse complement strand
GGACTATGGCAGCAGGTACTATGAGCTTGCAGCTTCAACCTCTTATATATGAATAAGAACGGTGACGATACATATTTACTAGATGTCGGGCAACGCATCAAATTCATACAAGAAGCTGTCTGTAGTTGAAAAAGCAATTCATGGAAGGACTGCAGCGTTTTTCTCATGTGGGATGAGGAGTGGCAGTCAGAGTCGCGCTACAGCAAGGATGTCACAGGCTATACGGAGTGCGATGAGGATTTCATAAAAAGTCTTGAGGATACCTTTGGCGCAGTGAAAATAAATCCGGCAGACTTCAAGGGCTATGATGCTTATTTTACAATAGAGGCTACAAATCCATGAAGGATGCCATAGAGAGTGACAGTCATGTGGGCACCTGGGTGGGCTGCATACTGGCAAAAGACGATAAATTTTACTATGGCAGCTACGACAATGAAATCACAGGCGGACAGCTTCAGATGCTGCGCCATGTGCTCGGCGGTAATTGATATAGCATTAATTTTTTGCCGAAAGAAAATTAAAGTAAAAAGAAATAAAAAAAGGATTTTTAAAAATCACGTCGAATAATAACTAGTGTAGAGCATAATTAGTGGAATGTAACGCTATTTGTTACATTTGTGTGTGAATAGCAGCAGAACATAACGACTGTGACAGCGAGGAGGCAGATAAATGACTATTCGCGAGCAGATAGAAAAACGTGAGCAGGAAATACTTAGTCCGTTCGCATGCCTGAGCATCAATCAAGAGGCAGGGACTATGATGAGCCGCAGTGCGATATCAGGCCTGTTTTTCAGCGGGACAGGGACCGGATACTGCATAGCAAGGCATTCAGGCGTCTGAAAAATAAGACGCAGGTGTTTCTTACGCCAAAGGGCGACCATTACCGCACACGTATGTCGCATACGCTTGAGGTGTCGCAGAATGCCAGGACAATAGCCAAGGCACTGAGACTGAATGAGGATCTGGTGGAGGCTATAGCGCTGGGACACGACCTGGGGCATACACCGTTTGGACATGCGGGTGAGCGCATCCTCAATGAGATATACGAGGGTGGTTTTAAGCATAATGAGCAGAGTGTGCGCATAGTGGAGAAGCTTGAAAAGGACGGAGCAGGACTCAACCTGACCTGGGAGGTCAGAGATGGTATGCTAAATCACCAGACCTCGCTCATGCCACACACGTTAGAGGGCAAAATAGTCAGGCTTTCAGACAAGATAGCTACATAAATTCAGACTTTGATGATGCAATCCGCGCACAGCTTCTGTGCGAGGATGATATACCGCTTGAGATAAGAAACACGCTTGGACACAGCACCAAGGCCAGGCTCAATCATATGGTGCACAATATCATCACAAACAGCATGGGAAAGGACGATATATGCATGTCAAAAGAGTCCGCGGAGGCAATGCAGGATTTGCGTAAATTCATGTTCGCAAACCTCTATAACAATCCAGTCGCAAAAAGCGAGGAGAAAAAGGCCAAGGCGATGCTCAAGCAGCTTTATTTCTATTATATGGAGCATATAGAGGAGCTGCCGCAGAAATACCTCGCCATGCTAGGGCAGGGTGATGACAAGGGGCGTATCATATGCGACTATATATCAGGCATGACAGACCAGTATGCCACCACGAAGTTCCACGAGTATTTCGTACCGGTAGCCTGGGAAATAGATGGTTACTGATAATTCGTACAGACTCTTAGCAACGAAGCGTTAGCCGGTTGTAAGAGCTAAGTGCCGCACTGCAGACGCGCTCGCCGGGCGACACAAATGACAACAAAGATGAACAGTAAGGGGATGATAAAATGCCGTACTACTCTGACGAGCTTATAGAGGAGGTACGTTCGCGAAATGACATAGTCGATGTTATAGGAAGCTACGTGCATCTTCAGAAAAAGGGAAGTACCTATTTTGGATTATGCCCATTCCATAACGAAAAGACCGGATCCTTTTCCGTCTCACCGAATAAGCAGATGTACTATTGCTTCGGCTGTGGAGCCGGAGGCAATGTATTTACATTTCTCATGCAGTATGAGAACTTCACCTTCCCAGAGGCCATGCAGGAGCTTGCAGACCGTGTGGGAATTGAGCTTCCCAAGCAGGAGATGACATCAGCACAAAGGAGAGAAGCAGACAGGCGCACACAGCTGCTTGAGATAAATAAAGAGGCTGCAAAGTATTTTTATATGCTGCTTCGTGGACCGAGAGGACAAAGGGCGCATGAGTATTTCAAAAAGAGAGAGCTGTCCGATGAGACAATGCAGAAGTTCGGGCTTGGTTACTCGGACCAGTACAGTGATGATCTGTACAAGTATCTGCGCAGCAAGGGCTATGATGATGAGATACTTAAGGAGACAGGTCTTGTGACGATAGATGAGGTCAGAGGCGGGCACGATAAGTTCTGGAATCGTGCGATGTTTCCGATTATGGATGTGCACAACCGTGTCATAGGCTTTGGAGGCCGAGTGATGGGTGACGGAGAGCCAAAGTATTTAAACTCTCCGGAGACAAAGATATTTGATAAGAGCCGTAATCTTTACGGACTTAATATAGCAAGGAGCACGAGGAAAAATCAGCTCCTTTTGTGTGAGGGCTACATGGATGTCATAGCACTGCATCAGGCGGGCTTTGACAATGCGGTGGCGTCGCTTGGCACGGCGCTCACGAGCGGACATGCCTCACTATTAAAGAGATACACCAATGAGGTGTATCTGACATATGACAGTGATGGCGCCGGGGTAAAGGCAGCGCTGCGTGCGATTCCGATACTCAAGGAGGTAGGCATCACAACAAAGGTCATTAACATGCGGCCGTACAAGGACCCGGATGAGTTTATCAAGGCGCTTGGCGCACAGGAGTATGAGGAGCGTATCAAAAAGGCTGAAAACAGCTTTATGTTTCAGATACGGATCATGCAGGCAGGCTATGATATGGACGATCCTGAGTCAAAAACCGCATTTTATAATGAAATCGCAAAGAAGCTGCTTGGGTTTACCGAGGAGCTTGAGCGGACAAACTATACGCAGGCAGTGTCCAGAGAGTACAGCATACCATACGACGACTTAAGAAAGCTCGTAAACAGTATGGCAATGAAGGGCGGTATCGTAAAGCCCCAGACAAAGCTTAAAAGTGGAATCAATGAGAAAAATAAAAAGGAGGATGGCATGAAGCAGTCGCAGAAGCTTCTCCTCACATGGCTCATAGAGGATAATTCACTTTTTGACAGGATAAAGGGGCGTATCAGTGCAGATGACTTTACCGAAGAGCTGTACCACAAGGTGGCTAAGGAGGTTTTTTCACAGTACGAGACCACGCATACAGTAAATCCGGCCAGGATAGTAAGCATGTTTACCGATGAGGACGAACAGCGCGAGGTGGCAGGGCTTTTCAATGCCACAATCCATCAGGTGGAGGGCAAAAATGACAAGGCAACCGCACTCAGGGAAACCGTTGTCCGTATCAAGCAAAACAGCATAGACTACCGCTCAAAGCATCTGGCACCTACAGATATGGAGGGCATGATGAGGATTATTGAGGATAAGCGTGCACTCGAAGAATTGCAAAAATACCAGAATAAAGAGGAAAATAAAATGGCAAAGAAAAAGGAACAAAAAGACATGGCACAGGAGCAGGAGCAGAGACTGAATTTCCAGCAGAAGCTTATTGAGATTCTTGAGCTTGGAAAAAGAAAAAGAATATGCTCGAATATCAGGAAATTGCAGATTTTTTCAAGGACTTAAATCTGGATCCGGAGAAGTTTGAGATGGTAATTGATTATCTCGAGCAAAACGGCATAGACGTGCTTAAAATCAGCAATGATGATGACGTGGATGATGATATCATACTCGATGATGAGGACGAGGTAGAGGTTGAAAAGATTGATCTCTCAGTACCGGAGGGAGTCAGCGTCGAGGATCCTGTCCGTATGTATCTTAAGGAAATAGGTAAGGTACCTCTTCTCTCAGCAGATGAGGAGATTGAGCTCGCTCAGAATATGGAGGACGGAGCGGTAGCAACCGAGAAGATTAATGTACTAAAGGGCCGCATTGATGGTGCATCGGAAGAGGAAAAGGCTGAGATAAAGGAAGAAATAAAGACACTGCAGAGGGATGTGGACAAGGGAGCAGATGCCAAAAAGCGTCTTGCAGAAGCAAACCTGCGTCTTGTTGTCAGCATCGCAAAGAGATATGTGGGAAGAGGAATGCTTTTCCTTGACCTGATTCAGGAGGGAAACTTAGGTCTTATCAAGGCAGTTGAGAAGTTCGACTACAAGAAGGGCTACAAATTCTCTACATATGCCACATGGTGGATTCGCCAGGCTATCACAAGAGCCATAGCTGATCAGGCCAGAACAATCCGTATTCCTGTGCATATGGTTGAGACAATCAACAAGCTCATCCGTGTGTCAAGACAGCTCCTTCAGGAGCTTGGCAGAGAGCCTTCACCGGAGGAAATTGCCAAGGAGATGAACATGCCGGTAGAGCGTGTGCGTGAGATACTCAAGATATCGCAGGAGCCTGTTTCACTTGAGACTCCAATCGGTGAGGAGGAGGATTCACATCTTGGTGATTTCATCAAGGATGATAATGTGCCGGTTCCTGCTGATGCGGCAGCATTCACACTTCTTAAGGAGCAGCTTGAGGAGGTGCTTGGCACTCTTACAGAGAGAGAGCAGAAGGTACTCACACTCCGCTTTGGCTTAGAGGACGCAGAGCCAGAACACTTGAAGAGGTAGGTAAGGAGTTCAACGTCACTCGTGAGCGTATCCGCCAGATTGAGGCAAAGGCGCTAAGAAAGCTTCGTCATCCAAGCAGAAGTAGAAAGCTTAAGGACTACTTAGAGTAAGATGATTAGGCTATCCAGAAGAATGGAGGCAGTGGCATCAATGGTCACGGCCGGCTACACGCTGTGTGATGTGGGAACCGACCATGGCTATGTGCCTATTGCCTGGTGCAGGGGAATATAATACCGAAAGCAATTGCTGTTGATATAAATAAGGGACCGCTTGAGCGCGCCAATGAGCATATAAGGGCAAACGGTCTGACAGAGCAGATTACCACAAGGCTTTCCAATGGGCTTGAAGCGATACACGACGGAGAGGTTGACTCTATTGTCATAGCAGGAATGGAGGAGAGCTTGTTATTCACATTTTAACCGCAGGGGAGACAGTGTGCAGGTCGGCAAAGGAGCTGATTCTGCAGCCACAGTCGGAAGTGAGCAAAGTCCGTGAATATGTAAGGAACACAGGCTATAAGATAGTTGATGAGGATATGATTTTGGAGGACGGAAAATACTATCCGATGTTCAGATGTGTGCCGTGTGCGGACAATTCCGCATGGGACAATATGGACGAGACGACGGTTACTGTATGCGATTTGTACGGACCGGTACTTATCAAAAACGGTAATCCGGTGCTTCGGAAGTTTCTTGTCAGGGAACACCACAAGCTGGCTGCCATCATGCAGCAGCTAAGGACACAGGATATGAGTGATTCCATCATGGACAGAATCGAGCAGATAAACGAGATGATGGCATACAATGAGGCAGCATATTCGACTATGGGGGCAATAAGAAATGCAGGAATATAGTGTGAAGGTGACCTTGCCGGATGGACAGGTCATGGCAGTGACAGCATCAGAAAGTGATACTTTAGAAGCCGTAGCAGACAGATTCAAGGATTATTATGAGGATGACATAATCCTTGGAATTGTAAACGGCAGGCTTCGTGAACTGAATAAGAAAATAAAAAGTGACTGTGAGCTTAGCTTTGTGACGACAGCTGACAGGGATGGCAGGCGTACATACAGAAGAAGTGTTGTGCTGCTTTTGCAGAGGGCTATATACGATGTATATGGCAGTATGACACAGCTTCATGTGATGCATTCGCTCGGAGAAGGCTATTATTGTCAGCTTGAGAAAGCAGTGGAGTGTGCAGCCAGCCAACAGGAAAAATATAATGAAGATACAGACTTACAAGGCAGCAGAGAAAACAGTGAGAAAAGCGTGACAGAGCATGATATCGACAGGATAGTATGCAGCATGTACACATTTGTGGAAAAAGACCTCACGATTACCAAGCACAGTGCAAAAACACAGTATGCGGAGCAGCTTTTCAAGGAAAAAGGGCTGCATGATAAGGAGAGGCTATTGCACTACAGGAGAAGCTCCAGAGTCAATCTCTATGAGCTGGATGGTGTGGTGGATTATTTCTACGGATTTATGGCACCCTCGACAGGCATGCTCAAATACTTTGATATAGTGCCGTATGAGAGTGGCTTCGTGCTTCTTTTTCCGGGTGCTCACAGCAGGAGTGTTGAGCCGCTTGTGACATCAAATAGCTGTTTCACACGCTGGATGATTCCAGGGAATGGAGCAAGATGCTTGGAATAGGCACGATAGGCTCACTGAATGATGCGATTGCAGCAGGCAGGGGACAGGAAATCATGCTGCTTCAGGAGGCACTGATGGAGCAGAAGATAGGAAATCTTGCAGCGCAGATTGCTTCGGATGACAAAAAGAAATTTGTTATGATAGCAGGTCCTTCATCATCAGGCAAGACATCGTTTGCCAACAGACTGTCAATCCAGCTTATCGCAAAGGGCAGAAAGCCACATCCGTTAAGTCTGGATGACTACTATGTGGACAGGGAGCTTTGCCCGAAGCATCCGGACGGAAGCTTTGATTTTGAGTGCCTTGAATCTATTGATGTAAAGCTGTTCAATGAGGATATGAACAGGCTTCTTAAAGGAGAGGCTGTTGATATGCTTCCTTCAATTTCAAGACAGGAAAGAGAGAGTACCGCGGAAGAAAGCTGACGCTGGGAGCTGATGATATACTTGTCATAGAAGGAATCCACGGCCTAAATGACAGGCTTTCACAGCTTATCCCGCCTGAGCACAAGTTCAAAATCTATATCTCAGCGCTTACACAGCTCAATATTGACGAGCACAATCCTCTTTCCACCACAGATGAAAGACTTATACGCCGGATTGTGCGTGATGCGCGTACACGAGGTACCAATGCCATGGAGACAATCGCTATGTGGCCGTCTGTCAGAAAGGGTGAAAGGGAGAATATCTTTCCTTTCCAGGAACAGGCGGATGTGATGTTCAACTCTGCACTTGTGTATGAGCTTGCGGTACTCAAGGTGTATGCGGAGCCGTTGCTTTTTGGCATAGAAAGAGACTGCCCGGAGTATCTCGAGGCAAAGAGGCTGCTTAAGCTCTTAGACTACTTTCTTCCGATGCCGGCTGACGGCATACCAAACAATTCACTGCTTCGTGAGTTTGTAGGAGGAAGCTGCTTTAATGTTTAAAACTAAAAAATCCCGCATTCCGGCTGTGTATAGAATACTGCTTGTGGCAATTGCAGTCATGGCCATTGGCGGTATTGCCGTAATTGTTATGTGGGAAATTATTATCGCGCAGATTCAATTGCGGAGGCTGCAATCGATTCAGACAGAGAGGTTGCTGTTACCATAGAAAAGAAGGACAAGCGTATACAGGCCACCCAGTACGACTTAAGGCATAAGAATTATACGATAACCTTTGCACCGCAGGATAAGGAAAAAGCCACAAAGGCATTGATTTTTTATCCGGGAGGCAGGGTGCAATATACGGCGTATGCGCCGCTGATGCATGAGCTTGCAAAGAATAATTTCGTGTGCATACTTGTACATATGCCGGGCAACCTCGCAGTATTGGACCAGAATGCAGCAGACGGTATCATTGAAAAATACAAGGAAATATACCCATCCATACAGGAATGGTACATGGGAGGGCACTCCTTAGGCGGAGCCATGGCTGCAGAATATGTGTCAAAGCATGTAGATGAGTTTGACGGACTATATCTTTTTGCAGCATATTCGACCGCTGACCTGTCGGATTCAGATCTGAGGGTTTTTAGCGTGTACGGTTCAGAGGATGGTGTGCTTGATATGGACAAATACCGCAAATACCGCTCAAACCTGCCGGAGGATACATATGAGTATGTCATTGATGCGGGTGCCATTCTTATTTTGGAAGCTATGGTCTGCAAAAGGGAGACGGTACACCTGATGTGGCTTTCGAGGAGCAGATAGAGATGACGGTAGACTTTATTACATACAACAGCAAATAATAATTACCGGTAGACTGCATCATATACAACAGCAAATGATAGTTATCGGGAAATAACAAAATGCAACTGAGATATCTCAGTTGCATTTTTAATGGTGCACCTTGCGGCGCACGTTACTAATAAGTTATTTTACGAAACGCCAATAGGCTTTAGATTATTAAAATACGCAGGACGATAAGCCGGGTTATGTCGTTGAGTGATCATCTATCTAGGACGCCTGTTGCCAGACGCCTCAAGCGACCTACCTAAAGCTGGCGGGCCACGTCAAAGCTTTGTTTCGGTCTTGCTTCGGATGGGGTTTACATGTGCCCTCCTGTTACCAGTGAGGCGGTAGTCTCTTACACTGCCTTTCCACCCTTACCACAAAAGTGGCGGTATATTTCTGTTGCACTGTCCTTAGAGTTTCCTCCACCGGCCGTTAACCGGCATCCTGCCCTATGAAGCCCGGACTTTCCTCACCTGCGGTCTTTCGACACCTGCAGCCGCGATCACCTGTCCTGCATATTTATTTAATATACCAAGCATTTTTCCAAAAATCAAGCCCTTTTACCAACTTTAATAAACGAAATATAAAATGTTTCTTAAAAGACGATAGGTCTATTGACGGTTTTTATCTTCAATATTATCTTAATAAATGTAAAGAACGATTTAAAACCTCAAATTCATAGCGTGGACACTGTATGAGGTAAGAATTTGGCTATAATGAAAATATAGGGCGAGGCGGTAATATGAGAGAAAAATTTATCAGATTTATGAATGGAAGAAACGGGATGGACGAGCTTGCAAGGGCTGAGTCATGGGTAGTAATGATATTACTTGTGGTTTCAATATTTACAAGGTCGGCGATACTTGATATACTGGCTATAGGACTGATGATACATATGTATTTTCGTGTATTTTCGAGAAATGTAAACAAGCGCTATGCAGAGAATCAGAAGTTTTTAAATGCCAGGTATGAGTGGACCGTAAAGGCAGAGCGCAGGAAAAAGCGCTTTGCACAGAGGAAGCAGTACAAGTTCTTCAAGTGTCCTATGTGTAAGCAGGAGGTCAGGGTGCCAAGAGGACATGGCAAGATCTGTATTACCTGTCCGAAGTGCCGGGAGCAGTTCGTGAGACGCAGCTAGTACATCGAATAATAAGTAACCAGCCATATGCTGCCTGATTTCCCATCTGCGGCGTTGTAGTCAATCGACGTAGCCATCGCTACGCCTCATTCCTCCGCCTTGCAGATGAAAATTCATTCTGCGTCATATAGCCAGAAACTTATTTTTCGATGTACTGGTACGTCAATATATATACCTGTACATAAGAGCATGGAGAAGAGAAATGTTTGGATATATAACTGTCAATAAGGACACTTTGTCCGAGGAAAATAAAAAATATATCAAAGCTATTATTGCGGGCTGTGCCAGACAATGAAGTCGCAGTATGGCAGGCGTGCACAGATGGCACTAAACTATGACATGACTTTTCTCATAGTGCTTCTGACAGGCTTGTATGAGCCGGATAGTGTGACGCGGGAAGGCTTTGTATGCAGCGTGCACCCTACGAAGAAGCGTACACTTCGCACCAATGAGATTACAGAGTATGCTGCAGCTATGAACATACTGCTTGCATACTACAATCTGATAGATGACTGGAAGGACGATAAAAGCCTGACGAAGAAGACATACGCAGAGATGCTGAAAAAGGACTTTGAGAAGGCAAAAAAAGGCTATCCGATACAGGCTAAGGCGATAGAGGACTACATTGCAAGGCTTGCAGAGTGCGAGAAGAGCAATGATACCAATATTGATGCAGTTGCGGGGCTGACAGGAGAGATGCTCGGCATACTTTTTGCGTGGAAGCAGGATGAGTGGCAGAAGGATCTGAAGGAATTTGGCTGCTATATGGGTAAATTTATTTATATAATGGATGCGTATGAGGATATTGGGGATGATGTGAAAAAGAAATCATATAATCCACTTATACAGCTCATGCATTGCTGCAATAATGATCAGGAAAAATTTGACAAATCCTGTCGGCTTATGATGACATCTATGCTTTCAGAGGCAGCAAAAATATTTGAGAGGTTGCCAATTCTCTTACATGCGGATATAATCAGAAATGTTCTATACTCCGGTGTGTGGAGCAAGTATGAGTATATTCAGATGAAGAAAAGGAAGAAACATAAATGATAGATCATATCAGGTGCTCGGTGTCAGCCGCAGTGCAAGTGACGATGAAATAAAAAAGGCCTACAGGAGCTTAAGCAGAAAATATCATCCTGATGCCAATATCAATAATCCTAACAAGGATCAGGCTGAGGAGAAGTTTAAGCAGGTGCAGCAGGCATATGACCAGATAATGAAGGAAAAGCAGTCCGGTGCTGCCGGAGCCGGTGGATATGGCGGTGCAGGAAGCAGCAGCTCATACGGCGGCAGCTCCTATGGTGGAGCATATGGTAGTGGACCGGGAGCAGGTGATCCATTTGGAGCAGGTGGACCGTTTGGTGGTTTCTATGGCCGCTATACCTACAATAATGCAGGCAGCAGTGCACAGAATGACAATCCAAAGGTGCGTGCAGCAGGCAATTTCATCAGCAACGGCTACTACAATGAGGCACTGAAGGTGCTTGAGGAGGTACCTTTTGCTGAGAGACGCGGAAGGTGGTACTACTACAGTGCTGTCGCAAACCAAAAGCTCGGCAACACAGCGACAGCCATAGAACACATACAGCGAGCAGTGTCGCTTGAGCCAAACAACATGCAGTACCGCCAGTTTATGCAGATAATTGAAAATGGTGGCTCGTGGTATTCGGATATGGGAGACATATACGGACGCCCCAGTGGCAGGGGCAGCGAGTGCTGCAGCCTGCTAGCCACATTCCTTTGCTGGCAGATGTTCTGCTGCTAGATGTCAAGCTTTTCTGATGTTACAGATGGAAATTCATGCAAGTTATTGGGCTGGTTATTTGCCGAACGATGGACTGGTATATTAATCTGTGAATTATTCTGAATAGTTACCTGAAAATAAAATGCGGTCATGCGACCGCATTTTTTATTTATGGACATAAGTAACTATTCAGATCCACACATATATGAGCAAAATCAGCTGCGCAGCAACGGCTGTATTATTCCAGCGAATCCGGAATACCATCATGATCCAAATCTGCCATGTCTGCTCCGTGCGCACCGATATCCACAGTGTTTAAGGTGCGTCTTTTAAGTCTTGCGGCCTCAGACTGCTTGAGCAGATAGCTCTTTATCTCGCGTGAGTGCTTTACGTGAACGAGCTTAAGCTCAGGGTTTGTGACGTCGCTGTGTAGCAGACTATGGTGCCGAGCTTAAAAATGCGCTCCATCAGTGATGTGGTGAGCTTTACATCAGCTACCTTATACATGTAGCAGTCATCCTCTGTGGTGCTTAAGAGTCCGGACTCTACAGTGATAAAGGACGGTGTGACGGTATATTTTGTGAAAGTCCACGGCAGACCGAGAAACAGCAGTCTCTTTCTCTCCTTAAAGATTACAGCATCGTCATCATCGATTGCGCCGGCTGTGGTGTTTTTGATTTGTGATTCATTTACAGACATATTATTCTCCTTTTTGATGTTGAAATTGTCGTAATTGTATGAAAACTTCAATACAATTGCTAAACGTTCAGAACAGTTATATTCTGTCATATATTCTACAACAAAAAAGTGTAAAAGCCAACTTGAATATTGCGCCAAGTTATTATATGATAGAAAAAATGTAATAAAAATTGTTACGCGAAAAAGAATGGAGGCAAATTATGCGTCACTTAATGAGTCCGTTGGATTTTTCTGTAGAAGAGTTGGACAAGCTTCTGGATCTTGCAAATGATATAGAGGCTCATCCTGAGAAATATGCACACAAGTGCGATGGAAAGAAGCTTGCAACCTGTTTTTATGAGCCAAGCACGAGAACCAGGCTTAGCTTTGAGGCTGCCATGCTTAATTTGGGAGGCTCGGTGTTAGGTTTCCACAGTGCTGATTCGTCATCTGCGTCAAAGGGCGAGAGCGTTTCAGATACTATCAGGGTTATTTCCTGCTATGCGGATATCTGTGCCATGCGTCATCCTAAGGAGGGTGCACCGCTTGTGGCTTCAGAGAAATCGCGTATCCCTGTAATTAATGCAGGCGATGGAGGTCATCAGCATCCTACCCAGACACTTGCTGATCTCCTTACAATCCGTTCCATCAAGGCAGATTGAATAATATCACAATCGGCTTTTGCGGAGATTTAAAGTTTGGACGTACAGTGCATTCACTGATCAATGCACTTATCAGATATGACAATGTGAAGATTGTGCTTATCTCGCCAGAGGAGCTTAAGGTGCCTGACTATGTGCGCGATGATGTGCTTCGTGCCAACAATATCGAGTTCAAGGAGGTAGAAAAGCTCGAGGATGCCATGGGAGAGCTTGATGTGCTCTACATGACACGTGTCCAGAAGGAGCGTTTCTTCAATGAGGAGGACTATGTGCGTCTGAAGGATTTCTACATTCTGACAAAGGAGAAGATGGAGCTTGCAAAGGATGATATGATTGTACTTCATCCGCTCCCACGTGTGAATGAGATTTCTGTTGATGTGGATGATGACCCGAGAGCATGCTATTTCAGGCAGGCACAGTATGCGGTTTACGTGCGTATGGCGCTTATTCTGACATTGCTTGGACTGGCTGAGGACTAAAGGAGGATAATATGCTGAATATTAGTGGAATACATGAGGGCTTTGTGCTCGATCATATCAAGGCAGGTATGAGTCTTCAGATTTACAGGGATTTAAAGCTTGACAAGCTCGACTGCACAGTTGCAATCATAAAGAATGCAAAGAGCAGCAAGATGGGCAAGAAGGATATCATCAAGGTAGAGTGTCCGATAGAGTCATTAGACCTCGATATCCTTGGATTTATTGACCACAATATCACTGTAAATGTGATAAAGGGTGATAAGATTGTGGACAAGATGGAGCTTAAGCTGCCTCATCAGGTGAAAAATGTCATCAAGTGCAAAAACCCAAGATGCATCACTTCAATTGAGCAGGAGCTTGACCAGATTTTCGTGCTTTCCGATGAGAAAAACGAAATCTACCGCTGCAAGTACTGCGAGGAGAAATACGAAGGAGTTAAATAGTATCAGTTATGTATGCCAACGTGATTGTGGATATATCCCACGAAAAACTGGATAAGACATTTCAGTACAGCATCCCGGATGAGCTTTTATGCGACATCCGTCCGGGTGTGTGCGTGGATATTCCATTTGGCAGCCGCACTATCACAGGCTATGTGATTGAGGTCACGGATAAGCCTGAGTACGACCCGGCAAGGACAAAGCCTCTTATCGGGATAAAGGCAGACTCTGTGGCTGTGGAGGCAAAGCTCATCGCACTTGCGGCATGGATACGGCGCAATTACGGCTCTACCATGAATCAGGCGCTTAAGACTGTTATACCTGTAAAGAAGCAGGCTAAGGAGCAGGTGAGCCGCAGTATTGCACTGAAAATAGACAAGGTAAAGGCAAGGGCGCAGCTTGCGCTTTGCGAGGCAAAAAAACAAAAGGCAAAGGCCAGGCTTTTTCGTGCGCTGATTGATGCTGATGATGGGGCGCGCCTTGAGTATTCCTTTGTGACAGGCAAGCTGTCGGTGTCGGCTGCCACTATAAGAGCGCTTGAGCAGAGCGGCTTTATCGAGGTCATCACACAGAGCGGTTACAGAAATCCTGTGGAGCATATGAGTGTGGACACCTATGATAAGGTACTGAATGCCGCGCAGCAGAGTGTGTTGATGCGATAGAAGGCGACATTGCCGCCGGTCTTAGAAATACTTATCTGATTAAGGGTGTCACCGGAAGCGGCAAGACAGAGGTGTACATGGAGCTTATCGCACACTGTATACAGTCCGGGCGTCAGGCGATTGTGCTGATTCCCGAGATTGCCCTCACTTACCAGACCGTGATGCGTTTTTTTGCAAGATTTGGGAACAGGGTTTCGATAATCAATTCAAGACTTTCAATGGTGAGCGTTATGACCAGTTTGAGAGAGCTAAGAATGGTGATATTGACATCATGATTGGCCCGCGGTCGGCGTTGTTCACACCTTTTTCAAATTTAGGACTTATCATAATAGATGAAGAGCACGAGAATTCATACAAGAGCGAGTCGGTGCCACGCTATCATGCCAGGGAGGTGGCGATAGAGTACGCGCGCATGTCCGATGCCATTGTGGTACTTGGCTCTGCAACACCGTCGGTGGATAGCTATTACAAGGCAAAGACAGGCGTTTACAGGCTTTTGGAGCTGGATAAGCGTGTGGACGACAGACCTCTTCCAAAGTGTGAGGTTGTCGATTTGAGGCAGGAGCTTCGTGAGGGAAACCGCTCGATTCTTTCCACCAGGCTTCAGGAGCTTATGGAGGAGCGGCTTCTAAATGGCCAGCAGACCATGCTTTTTTTAAATAGAAGGGGCAAATCGGCATTTATGTCGTGCAGAGCGTGCGGTTTTGTGGTAAAATGTCCTCATTGCGATGTATCACTCAGTGAACATAGCGGCGGAGTGATGGTCTGTCACTACTGCGGCTACAGACAGCCGGTGCCTAAGGTGTGTCCGAGCTGTGGCTCGAAGTACATTAGCGGCTTTAAGGCCGGCACACAGAAGATAGAAGCGATGGTGGCAAAGCGTTTTCCACAGGCGCGTATACTGCGCATGGATTATGACACCACGAGGGCGAAGGATGCGTATGAGAAGATTCTGCAGGCATTTTCCAATCATGAAGCCGATATACTTATCGGTACGCAGATGATTGTAAAGGGGCATGATTTTTCAAATGTCACGCTGGTTGGTGTGCTGGCGGCGGATATGTCACTGCATGTGAATGATTTTCATGCGGCGGAGCGCACCTTTGCTCTGCTGACCCAGGCGGCAGGGCGCGCCGGCAGAGGAAAGCTGCCCGGCAATGTGGTTATCCAGACCTACGACCCTGACCACTATGCCATCCGGACTGCCAAAGAGCAGGATTATGAGGCTTTTTACGATAAGGAGATAGAGTACAGGAGGCTTATGAACTATCCACCTGTATGGAATATGCTTTTAGTCCATGTCACATCACCTGATGAGAGTGAGTGCAGCAGCATGGCACAGCAAGTGTACGATATAGCGTCGCAGATGATATCGCATACAGATGAAAATCAAAGCCCTGATGATAGGCATCTGATTCAGCTCATCGGTCCTGCGGATGCGAACATCGCCAAGGTAAATGACATATACCGCAAGGTGATTTACATGAAGACATCTGACTATGCGGCGCTCATTTCCATAAAGGATGTCATAGAGCAGGCTGTGAAAGCTGATACGGCAATGAAACATGCTAATATCTCATTTGATTTCAATCCGATGAGTGGATTTTGATAGATATAGAAGGAGGCAATTATGGCACTTAGAACTATTAGAGTGGAGGGAGACCCTGTACTTGGCAAGGTCTGCAGAGAGGTTACGGAGGTGACTCCAAAGATAGTAACACTTATTGATGATATGCTTGAGACTATGTATGAGGCTAATGGTGTAGGACTTGCCGCACCACAGGTTGGCATATTAAAGAGAATCGTTGTTATCGATGTGGGCGAGGGTCCAATCGTGATGATTAATCCTGAAATTATCGAGTCTGACGGAGAGCAGACCGGCGATGAGGGCTGTCTTTCAGTACCGGGAAAGGCCGGACAGGTGACCCGCCCGAATTATGTAAAGGCTCGCTTCATGGGCGAGGATATGAATGAGTATGAGATAGAGGGAGAAGAGCTTTTGGCCAGATGTATCTGCCACGAGCTTGACCATCTCGACGGACATCTCTATGTGGAGAAGGTTGAGGGCGTACTTCACGATGTGACATATGAGGATACACAGGAGTAATCATTAGGATGACATTTGTTATCTGAGCTTGGAAAATATCTGGGAGGCAGTAAGATGAGAGTAATTTTCATGGGAACACCGGACTTTTCGGTGGGAACACTTGAGGCAATTATAGAGGCAGGGCACGAGGTGGCACTGGTTGTCACACAGCCCGACAAGCCAAAGGGCCGCGGCAAGACAATGCAGTATACACCGGTCAAGGAGTGTGCGCTTTCGCACGGTATTGAGGTATTCCAGCCGGTTAAAATAAGAGAGACTGCTAATATAGAGTATCTCAGAAAGTTTAATGCAGATATAATAATCGTGGTTGCTTTTGGACAGATTCTGTCAAAGAGTATTCTTGATATGCCTCGATACGGCTGTATCAATGTGCATGCTTCACTTTTGCCAAAGTACAGAGGTGCGGCTCCTATCCAGTGGGCTGTGATTAACGGTGACGAGTTTACAGGTGTCACTACCATGAGGATGGATGAGGGCGTCGATACCGGCGATATGATTGCAAAGAGTACAGTCAGACTCGCACCTGATGAGACCGGCGGCAGCTGTTTGATAAGCTCTCAGCAGAGGGAGCAAAGCTGTGTGTGGAGACCATGAAGATGATAGAGGATGGCACTGCAGAGTATACTCCTCAAAACAGCGAGGAGGCTACACATACATCAATGATCAGTAAGGAGCTTGGCTTTATCGACTGGACAAAGCCGGCTGTTGAGATTGAGAGGCTTATAAGGGGCTTAATCCATGGCCGAGCGCATACACCACCTGAATGGTAAGACATTTAAGGTGTGGAGTGCAAAGGTGATTGACGCAGCGATGATTATGAGCCGGGCTGTATTTATCATATCGGAAAAAATGATATGTATGTACAGACAGGAAAAGGAGCATTATCTTTAGTAGAGGTACAGCTCCAGGGCAAGAAGCGCATGGATACAGGCTCATTTTTGAGAGGCTGTCATGTGGAAGAGGGCTCGTTCTTCACATTATAGTTATTCATTATAAGTAACTATTGACAAACTACTACACGCATTATAATAAGCAGCAAGGAGAGATGATACATGGGATATTATTATTGGGATCCGACATATATACTCGTTGTGATAGGTGCAGTGATATGTATGATTGCATCGGCAAGAGTTAAAGGTACATTTAATAAATACTCGCAGCTAAGAAGCATGTCAGGCATGAATGGCGCACAGGTGCTCAAAGAGTGCTTCAGGCGGCAGGCATATATGATGTGCAGGTGCGTCATGTGTCCGGCAGTCTGACGGACCACTATGATCCGCGCACCAAAACAGTGAATTTATCTGATCCTGTGTACAATGCCACATCGGTCGCAGCACTTGGCGTAGCAGCCCATGAGTGTGGACACGCTATACAGCATGCAAAAAGCTATGCACCTCTTTCAATCAGGAGTGCACTTGTGCCTATAGCTAATTTTGGCTCAATGCTTGCATGGCCGGTCATACTTATCGGCTTATTATTTAACACACGCTCGTCAGGCTTATTATTGATATAGGCATATTGCTGTTTTCGGCAGCAGTGCTTTTCCAGCTCGTGACATTGCCGGTAGAGTTTGATGCTTCAGACGTGCGCTTGTCATGCTTCGTACACAGGGCATACTTGCAGATGACGAGCTTAGGTACACAAGAAGGTGCTCAAGTCAGCGGCACTTACCTATGTAGCCAGTGCGGCGGCTGCTATTTTACAGCTCCTTCGTATAATACTTATCACAAACGGACGCAGACGGGACGACTGATATTGTTTTAGCTGCTGTTTGCCTGTGATTTTACAGGGTGGCAGTTCAAATTGGATATATTAGTTAGAAAATTAAATGTATATGTAACTATTCGGAAACATCATCATGATAAATAATCATAGTAAAAATAATCATAATAATAAAAATAGCCAAATAAACAAAAATAATATACCGGGCAGACCGGCAAAATCAAACGTGACAGCGCATAATGAGCACTCTGTAGATACGCGTGAGCTTGCCCTTGAGATGCTTATTGAGATTAATGAGCGTGGAGCATTTTCACATATCGTGCTTCGTAGTGTGCTTGACAAGTATCAGTATCTGTCAAAGCAGGACAGAGCCTTTATGACGAGGCTTGTTGACGGCACTATCGAGTATATGCTGCAGCTTGACTACATCATAGACTCTTTTTCAAAGACAAAGGTAAGGAAGATGAAGCCCTTCATCAGAAACCTTCTTCGCATGAGCGTTTACCAGATAAAGTACATGGACGCGGTGCCGGATTCGGCCGTATGCAATGAGGCGGTGAAGCTTGCAAAGAGGCATAAGTTTGCACAGCTTTCGGGCTTTGTAAACGGTGTACTCAGAAATATTGCAAGAAATATAGATTCAGTACAGTTTGATACCTTAAGCATCCGATACTCTATGCCACAGTGATAGTGGACAGATTTGTTGCGGCATACGGAGAGAAGAAGGCAGAGGAGATTTTCAAGGCCTTTCACAATAAGAGCACAATTAGCATCAGGACAAACCTGACCAGGTGTACTCCGGATGAGCTTCGCGCGACGCTTGAGGCAGAGGGTGTGACGGTCACAGCGTTGATGAACTTAATTATGCATTTGTTATATCTGGATTTGATTATTTGAATGGCTTGCAGAGCTTCAGAGACGGACTTTTCTATGTGCAGGATATAAGCTCAATGCTTGTCGCACAGACGGCTGCTCCAAAGAAGGGCGACTATGTGATAGATGTATGCGCAGCACCGGGCGGCAAGAGCACCCATATAGCTGAGCTTTTGCAGGGAAGCGGCCATGTGTTCGCGCGTGACCTGACCGATAACAAGGTCGATATGATTGAGGAAAATATAGACAGGCATGGTCTTAACAATATGTCGGCAGAGGTGTGGGATGCCACAGTATTTGATGCTGATTCGGCGGGAAAGGCAGATATACTGATCTGTGATCTGCCGTGCTCAGGGCTTGGAGTGCTCGGCAGAAAGAAGGACATCCGCTACAAGATGACACCTGAGTCTGTAGATGAGCTTGTCGTTCTTCAAAGACAGATACTTGATACCGTGCATACATACGTGAAGCCAAACGGAGTGCTCGTGTACAGTACATGTACGATAGATGAGGCTGAGAATGAGGACAATGTGAGGTGGTTTATTGAAAAGCATCCGGAGTTTGAGCTGGATAAGAGCTTTGCTGAGGGCACCGGAATGAAACAGATACTGCCCGGTGAGCATGGAAGTGACGGATTCTTTATTGCAAGATTCATAAAAAGTAAATTATGATATTAAAATAAATCATGAATTAATAAATATAAATTGGTTTAAAAACAATAGTTAAATGCAGATTTAATAAAAATAATATGGAACAGATAAAAGAACAACTAACTGACATCAAATCAATGAATATGGACGAGCTCACAGAGTTTATCATATCGCTCGGAGAAAAGAAATTCCGTGCGAAGCAGATATATGAGTGGATTCATGTGAAGCATGTGGACAGCTTTGATGAGATGACCAATATTTCAAAAAAGTTCATACAGGTATTAAAGGACAATGCAATACTCATCTCGCTAAAAAAAGAGGAGGTGCAGGTGTCAAAGCTCGATGGCACGAGAAAATATCTCTTTGCACTCGACGATGGCAATGTCATAGAGAGTGTGCTTATGAAGTACAAGCATGGAAACTCTGTATGCATATCTTCGCAGGTTGGCTGCAGGATGGGGTGCAGATTCTGTGCATCCACTCTTGACGGTCTCGTCAGGGGCTTAGGCCGTCTGAGATGATTGACCAGATTTATCAGATAGGCAAGGACATAGGAGAGCGCATCTCAAATGTAGTTGTCATGGGCACAGGTGAGCCGCTTGACAATTACGACAATCTGCTGCGCTTTATAGAGCTTCTCACTGATGAAAACGGAATCAATATCAGCCAGCGCAATCTGACAGTTTCCACATGTGGTCTCGTACCGCGCATGAGACAGCTTGCAGATGAAAAGCTTGCTATCACGCTGGCGCTTTCACTGCATGCCTCCAACCAGGAAAAGAGAAAAGCTCTCATGCCGGTTGCAAACAGCTATGATATACATGATGTGGTCGATGCATGCAAATATTATTTTGCACAGACCGGCCGCAGAGTCACCTTTGAGTATAGCCTGGTAGGCGGAGTGAACGATACAGCCGAGGATGCAGCAGAGCTTTCGGCACTCGTACATGGCATGAACTGCCATATAAATCTGATTCCGGTAAACCCGATAAAGGAGCGCGATTACGTGCAGTCCAATAAGGGTGTTATAGAGGCTTTTAAAAATAGGCTTGAAAAAAACGGAATTAATGTTACTATTAGAAGGGAAATGGGCAGAGATATAGACGGTGCCTGTGGACAGCTTCGCAAGAAGCATATAGATAAAGAGAGAGGAATAAACTAGATGAAGACGTTTTCCATTACGGATGCAGGTGCTATTCGTGAGATGAATCAGGATTTTTATTTCTCGTCTGACACTGCAGTAGGAAATCTTCCGAATCTTTTCATCGTAGCAGATGGAATGGGAGGACACAAAGCCGGTGACTATGCTTCCAGATACACTATAGAGCGTGTGGTTGCATCGGTATCGAGAAATGCCGGGGATGAACCGGTATCCATCATCAAAGAGGCTATCAACAAGGCAAATGAGCTTTTGGTGGCTGAGTCTCGTGAGGATGAAGCTAAGCGTGGAATGGGTACCACCTTAGTCGTAGGAACTATTATAGGAAACAAGCTTTTTGTGGCCAATATAGGTGACAGCAGGCTTTATATTGTAGGTGGCACAGAGCAGATCAGACAAATTACCAGGGATCATTCACTGGTTGATGAGATGGTCAGGATGGGTGAGATAAATGCCGACGAGGCGAGAGTTCATCCGGACAAGAATATCATCACGAGAGCTGTCGGGGCAGCAGATCATGTGGAGGCAGATTTCTTTGAGGTCGAGCTATGTGAGAACGACAGGATTCTTCTGTGTACAGACGGACTTACCAATATGGTGAGAGATAAAGAAATATGCGATACTATTAGGCAAAATGATAATATCGAGACAGCAGCGTCACAGCTTGTCGCCATGGCCAATGCAAACGGTGGCCGCGATAATATCACGGTAATGATTATTAAACCATTTTAAGACGAGGTAATAACAGATGTTAGAGATAGGAAGTTTTTTATCGGATCGATATGAGATCCTAAGCAAGGTTGGCGCAGGCGGCATGTCTGATGTATACAAGGCAAAAGACCATATACTGAGCCGTTTTGTAGCTATAAAGGTTTTAAAGCAGGAGTTTTCGGAGGATAGTTCATTTGTGACCAAGTTCCGTGCTGAGGCACAGTCAGCAGCAGGACTTGAGCATCCAAATATCGTAAATATCTATGATGTAGGCAGCGAGAATGGTCTGTACTACATTGTCATGGAGTATGTCGAGGGTATCACACTTAAGACTTATATCGAGAAAAAGGGCCAGCTGTCATTCAAGGAGTCTGCAAGTATTGCAATCCAGGTGGCAAGGGGCATAGAGGCCGCTCACAATAAAAATATCATCCACCGTGATATCAAGCCGCAGAATATCATTATTTCTACAGATGGCAAGGTAAAGGTGACAGACTTTGGAATTGCAAAGGCTACATCTTCAAATACAATAAGCTCAGATGTGATGGGCTCAGTACACTATGCATCTCCGGAGCAGGCAAGAAACGGCTTCGTCGATGGCAGAAGTGATATTTACTCATTGGGAATCGTAATGTTTGAGATGGTTACAGGCCGTGTGCCGTTTGACGGTGATACCACAGTGGCAGTTGCACTGCAGCACTTACAGGAGGAGATTGCAAGGCCAAGCATCTACGCACCGGATCTGCCAATCAGCTTTGAGAAAATCATCTTAAAGTGTACACAAAAGACACCGGACCGCAGATACCAGACTATTGAGGAGCTTCTCACAGACATAAGGCGCTCTCTTGCGCATCCTGATGAGGATTTCGTCACAATAGCACCACTCGTTGACGGTGGCAAGACCAAGGTTATAAGCCGGAGGAGCTTGACAAGATAAAAGAGGGCAGAGGTGTCGCAGAGGACTTAAACGATGATGATACCGATGCAGATAATGGTGATGAGTATGCTGACGATGAAGACGATGATGATGAATATGATGAGTCACTCTTAGACGACGATGATGACGACGAAGACGATGATGATGACGGCAAGCTTTTAAATCCAAAGATGGATAAAGCAATCACAATCATGGGTATAGTAACAGCTGTAATCATTGTAATAGTTATCATATATCTTGCACTTTCAGTGGCAGGAGTGTTTAAGTTTGGCGGCAAAAAGAACTCAGAGTCACAGCAGACAGAGTCACAGACACAGACCGAGTCTGAATCAGAGTCAGAGACACAGACTGAGACAGAGGGCCAGATGATTGACATCAGAGGCATGTCAGTGGAGGATGCTCAGAAGGCAGTAGACCGCTTAAAGCTTGACCTCACAGTATTTGCATTTGAGACAAAGCAGTCAGATGAAAAGGATGGCACAATCCTTGAGCAGGATGTCAAGGGCGGAGATACAGTAAAGCGTGGCTCACAGATTAATGTAGTTATCGCAGGAAAAGGTGATAGCACATCTGAGATGGTCAAGGTACCAAGTGTAATCGGAAAGACCAAGAGCTCAGCAAAGAGTACACTCGAATCAGCAGGCTTTAGTGTCACCTTCGAGTATGGAGATTACAATGACAGTGTAGCAGCAGATGTAGTAACAGCACAGTCACCATCAGCAAAGAACAAGGCTGCAAAGGGCAGCACAGTAACAGTCACCCTCTCACCGGGCCAGAAGCCAATCACCGTGCCAAACGTAGTAGGTGCCTCACAGTCACATGCAGAAAGCGCCCTCGCAGGAGCAGGGCTCAAGTACACCTATGCCGACTCCCAGTACAGCGACACAGTACCCGCCGGCAGCGTAATCAGCCAGACCAAATCCGGCGAAACCGTAGCCGCAGGCACCACAATCACACTGACACTCAGTAAGGGTAAGCAGGAGATATCGACTAACGTAAGTAAAGGAATTAGTTATAGTGGAGAGGGAACTGTAGTAAAAGCAGAGTATAAGCTTGTAGGTAAAAGTGGAACTGTATACGATAAGGGTTCATATGAAAATACGTCATCATTTACAGTTTCCGGAACAATGAAAGAAGCTACAGGAAGTATTGTGGTTACTTGGACAGTTCAGACAGGGGAAACAGATGAAGCAGGAAATCCTGCAACTGTCACACTTGATCCAGTAACGTATAGCGTGCCATAAGCATAAGAGACGCTAAATAATTATTATAAACCGGAATAGCTAAAAAGAGGTAGATATTGCCATTGCGTGGGGTACAAGGAAAACGAGCAGTAGCGTAGCTACGTCAAGTTTTCCGTATCGCCATCATATTTGTAAATACACACAATACACATATAGCGCACAAAGCAGCAACCCAATACATGTCCTTATTGTAGCCACCGGATAGCACCCACAAAGTGGGTGCTATCCGCACCCCACTACCACACCAACCCGCGGACGAAAACCTGAACTCGCGGAGAGGAACTAAGGAAGCGGGGCAGGCATGTGTTCCGAGGAAAAAATATGAAATGCCCCGGGGTGTCATAAACCTACCGAGGAAAGAACAGGGCAGAGCAAGCCATAGCCTGTCCGTAGGAGAGCCCGGGGCTGGCTTCATATTTTTTTAGAGGAATATATGCCTGCCACCGCCACCCACACAACCTCAAAGCGCGGCATGCACCCCGCCGAAAGCGTGACTCCTGCAAATACAAAAGCACACAAGGAAAACCATGACAGGAAAAATTATTAAAGGAATTGCCGGCTTCTACTACGTCTACGTAGAAGAAACCAAAGAAGCAAAAGAAACTGCCACAGGCGGCACTCTCTACGAGTGCAAAGCAAAAGGCACCTTCAGAAAACAAAAGATAAAGCCACTGGTAGGCGATACAGTCGATATAGCAGTCCTCGACGAGGAAAAGCACATAGGCAATGTCGAGCGTATACTGCCACGGAAAAACGAACTTATCAGGCCGGCTGTGTCCAATATAGACATGGCCCTGGTTATTTTTGCATCCGCAAAGCCGGATCCCAATTTCAACCTGCTTGATAGGTTTTTGTGTATGATGGAGTACCAGCATGTGCCGGTCACCATATGCTTCAACAAAAAGGATCTAATCACGCCCCAAAAGCAGCAGGAGCTTAAAGCATATACGAGCCGGCAGGCTACAGAGTGATGTTTACCAGCACGAAAACCGGCGAGGGTATAGATGAGATAAAGCACGTTTTAGAGGGAAGGACAACCACGGTTGCAGGCCCCTCAGGTGTTGGCAAGTCATCTATCATCAACTGTCTGCAGGATGATGTGCAGATGGAGACAGGCACATAAGTGAGAAAATAGAGCGCGGAAAGCATACGACCAGACATTCTGAGATTATCCCGATAAAGGATGGCACGTATATCATGGATACACCGGGCTTTAGCTCGATGGATGTGCCGGGCTTTGAAAAGGAAGATCTGTGGACATGTTATCCGGAGTTTGTAGAGTATGAGCCATATTGCAGGTTTCAGGGCTGCAGTCATATAAATGAGCCGGACTGCGGCGTGAAGGAAGCTCTTGCAGATGGGAAAATATCGCAGGTGCGGTATGATAATTATAAGCTTTTATATGAGGAGCTTAAAAACAGACAAAAGTATTAATTTAAAGCATAATCAAACGGAGGAAAACATGAACTGTTTATCACCATCAATTTTATCAGCGGATTATTCAATACTCGGAGAGCAGCTTAAGCAGCTTGATGAGGCCGGAGCACAGTATGTGCATATAGATGTTATGGACGGCAGCTTCGTTCCAAGCATATCAATAGGACTGCCGGTCATAAAGACAATCAGAAAGTGCACAGAGCGTATGTTTGATGTGCATCTGATGATAGATGAGCCGGTCAGATATATAGATGATTTTGCGACAGCAGGAGCAGATATCATCACAGTCCATGCGGAGGCATGTAAGCATCTTGACAGGACAATCGAGGCAATAAAGGAAAAGGGCATACTGGCAGGTGTAGCATTAAATCCGGCTACTCCGCTCTCAGCCATAGAGTATGTGCTTCCCAAGGTGGACATGGTGCTTATCATGACTGTAAATCCGGGTTTTGGAGGACAAAAGCTTATTCCGTACACTGTAGACAAGGTGCGCGACTTAAAGGCACTTCTTGAGAAAACCGCAAATAAGGCTGATATCGAGGTGGACGGTGGTGTTAATCTTGAGAACGTGGAGACACTGCTTGCGGCAGGAGCCAATATCATTGTTGCGGGAAGTGCGGTGTTTAACGGAGAGATAGAAGAAAATGTAAAGGATTTTCTGAATATCATGATGTAACAGATGCAGGTTAAAACAAAAATGCTTCCGGGGCTGTAGCAAATGTGGATATGTTATTTATAAGAAGGTGGATAAAATGAGGTATTTGATTGTATGTGGTGGAAAAATAGATAAGGAATTCGGCTTAAATGAGATAAAGACTGACGGAATAGATGCCATAATTGCGGCTGACAGCGGAATGGATTTCCTGTACGAAAACGGTGTCACGCTGATATAATTGTAGGTGATTTCGATTCAGCCACGACAAAGGCCTTAGATTTTTTTGAGAGAAAAGGACAGACCGAGATACACAGGCTCAATCCCATAAAGGATGATACTGATACAGAGTATGCCATAAGACTTGCCATAAGAGAGGGTGCACGAAGCATAGTGGTGCTTGGAGCAACAGGAAGCAGAATAGACCATGTGCTCGGCAATATTTCACTCTTGGGAATAGGATTGGAAAGTAAAACTGATATCAGCATTATCGACACAAACAACCGTATAAGGATGGCGGATAAGCCCGTAACCATTGAAAAATCAGCCAGTATGGCAGGTTTGTCTCGCTTATAGCAGTGACAGACGACAATGAGGTGAGCCTTAGAGGCTTTAAGTATCCTGTTACGGATTATTCCTTTGACAGATTTACATCGCTTGGCATATCCAATGAAATAATTGATGACCATGCAGTGATTGATATCCATAGAGGAAAATTTATCATTATTGAGTCAAAAGATTGACTTTTTAGGAGTTTTGGTCTACTATGGTTTTAGGATTATTTCGGAAAAGCCTGATTACAGGAGGATTGATATACACTGTGTCGGCTTTGGAACATGATGGGGTAATTAGATGATAGAGAAGTATTATAGCGGGGTAATCGAGCAGATTTACAATCGCATAGGAAAAGAGACTCGAAATATCGTAATGGCGAATTATAGCAATGATTTTTCGATTGAAAATCTTGAGGTTATAAGACGTTATCAAAGCAATGAGGATAACGTCTTTTTTGCATACAGTGAGTTCTCTTACAATACGCTGGTCGGAGCTTATGAGCCATTTTTGGACATCATATGCAATATGCACAGGCGCTTTATAGGCGGAAGCTTGATGATTTCCAGAAGGAGTGCGGTGTGTACTATCTGCACAGACAGGTGTTAAACAGCTATTATGAGACAGGTGAGTGCTTCAGAGAGGAGACAGTGCTGTTAAATGAGGTGGCATATGAGCAGAGACGCATGACGATGGCCATAGCTGACATGCTCAAGAAGCTGAGGCCGGACATTATGCTCTCGGTGCCTTC
>ENA-OQEN01000196-OQEN01000196.1-human-gut-metagenome-genome-assembly--contig:-NODE-196-length-26850-cov-4.024960_pt1 | contig 26850 bp, 33 predicted proteins | sample MGYA00242791_ERZ504627 | MGnify/ENA primary metagenome ERZ504627 (study PRJEB26092, sample SAMD00036316) | human gut metagenome | host: Homo sapiens | study: EMG produced TPA metagenomics assembly of... | reverse complement strand
CTTTAAATAGAACTATAATTCTATTTAAAGTGTGATGCATTATGCCGAGAAAATAAAGAAAATTGTATGATTATTAAAGGGTTATCTAAATTAACTCGGCATAATATCTTTGTCCGCATAAGGAGATTTATGCCGATATCGGCATAAACCTCCTTGTGGTTGTTCTCAAGACTTCCTTTCTGACATGATTGCATAGGATCACAGTAAAAGACATGAGTTCTTATGCTGCCATCATTATCCTTTTCCAGTCCTTCTGCATCTGAGAATTCAGAACCTCTATCCGTCTTGATGACCTTCACTTCCTTTAGGAATAGGTCTTTTCCTAATATTGTTTCAAGAAGATCTACCCCTTCAACCATAGCCTTTGCAGTCTTCTCTTCATGGTATATAATGAACATGAAAGAGTAAGACAGGAACTTAAAAGTCTGCATGAAGGGACCGCTTTGTCCATTATAGACGGTATCCATCTCGACAATACTAACGGTATCATTCTCGTCAGTATATGAGACGAAATCCTTATAGGTGCGGCCTATCAGGAACCTTCTGTCTTCTCTTTTTTTATATTTGACAGAATCTTTCTTTGATATTCTTCTTGTCTTGACTCTTAAGTCAATATCAAGCAGGCCGAACTGTCTAAATACGCCAGATTCTATGTAATTGTATAATGTCTTTTCAGAAATATTCAGTTCAGGATGAGAAGTGATGATCTGATATGGTGAATGCCCCTTCTTAACAAGAGGGACAATGACATCAGCTAAAGCCTTAAGTTCGCTGTATGTCATGTTTATTCCTTCTCTTGATTCAATGAGATCAGCCATATATTCCTTATTGGCGAGATCTGCAGAATACGTGAACTTATCAAATCGGCAGTGCTGGAATTTAGGACAGCCGTTGCAGGCACCAGGGGATCTGTCTCTTCGCTTGCATTTAAAAACTACCAAATCAGCACAATCCTTACATACATGATGATGCTTGCATCTGTCCTTGTTGGCACATGCAGGATCAAAACTACAGAAATGTGAATGTTTTCTATGTGCCTTTATTTCTTTACCTATAGTTGATTTATCCTTTCCAAGAGTTGCAGCGATAGAAGCCTTAGTAGCACCATTTTCTATCCCTCTCTCAATGATTTGTCTTTCTGAAAGAGTAAGATGTGAATTTTTATTTGATTTAGCCATGATAATCAGCCTTTCATGAAATAGAGAAACAGACATCACGGTAATTATATACCTGTAAGAGTAAATTCAACTATTGAAGGTGTAAAAGTAAATTCAACTGTAAGAGTAAAATCAACTGGAAAGATGTGAAAGACTAAACGCAACTTTGACCCGCCTAAAGTGGAATTTAACTTTTCACTTTAGAGCTTGTTCGATAGATAAGATTTCATCTTGTCTTTTTCCTAATTATTAGGTATAATACATGAGAACACGAAGAAAAGGACTAGTATGTAATATACTTATATTGAGAGAGGAAGAGGCTGGTGGAAATCTTCTTATAAGATATTATTGAATTCACCTTGGAGTGCGGCTAATCCCCGCCGTAACACTGACGTTATAAGTGATAAAGTGCATATAGTGTATACTATATGAATTTAGGATGGTACCGCGATTTAAGTCGTTCCTATTGGAATGGCTTTTTATTTTTTTAAGGAGGAAAGTTATGGATGAATTATTAAAAATCCAGGAAGAGGCACTTGCAAAAATTGCAGCTTGCGCTGATGCGAAAGAATTAAATGACTTACGTGTGTTCTATCTTGGTAAAAAAGGACCTATTCAGGCTGCTATGAAATCAATGAAGACTATGGCTCCTGAAGAAAGAAAAACATTTGGACAGGTTTCAAATAAGACTAAACAGGAAATTGGACAGGCTATTGAAGAAAAGAAAGCTTATTTAGAAGAAAAAGCTTTAAATGAACGTTTACTTGCAGAAGATATTGATATCTCTTTACCAGGTAATCGTTTACCAGTAGGATCTGTACATCCTTTAACACGTGTTAAGGAAGACTTAGAAGAATTATTCCTAGGTATGGGATATAAGGTAGCTGAAGGACCTGAATAGAATCAGATCATTTCAACTTTGAATTAATGAACTTACCTAAAGGACACCCTGCAAGAGATATGCAGGATACATTCTATATTGATGAAAATACATTAATGAGAACACATACTTCTCCTGTACAGGCACATGTTATGTTAGAAGCTAAGGGTAAAGGTCCTATTAAGGTTATCTGCCTGGTAAGACATACCGTCGTGATGATGATGATGCCACTCATTCACATCAGTTCATGCAGTGTGAAGGACTAGTCATCGATAAGAATATCACTATGGGTGATTTAAAGGGTACATTAGATGTTTTCGCTAAGAAAATGTTTGGTGAAAAACGTGAAATTCGTTTAAGACCTTCTTATTTCCCATTCACAGAACCAAGTGTAGAAGTAGATATCTCTTGTGGCAACTGTGGTGGTAAGGGCTGTGCTATGTGTAAAGGTACTGGATGGATTGAAGTATTAGGTGCTGGTATGGTCAACCCTCATGTATTAGAAATGTGTGGATTTGATCCTAAGGAATACCAGGGATTTGCATTTGGTATCGGACTAGAAAGAGTTGCTATGTTGAAATATGATATTGATAATATCCGTGATTTCTACAATAATGACTTAAGATTCTTAGAACAGTTCGAAAGAAAGGAGTAGTATATGTTAGCTAGTTTACATTTATTAAATAGATATGTGAAAGTAGATGATCAAGATCCTGCAGAACTTGCAGAAAAGATCACTCGTATTGGATTAGAAGTAGAAGGACAGGGACCTCTTGCAAAAGGAACTAAGCTTGTTGTTGGTTATGTAAAGGAATGTATTGAACATCCTAATTCTGACCATCTTCATATTTGTCAGGTAGAAACTGCCCCTGGTGAAGTAAGACAGATTGTATGTGGTGCACCTAATGTGGCTGCTGGTGAAAAGGTTATTGTGGCATTACCAGGATGTGAACTTGAAGGTGGTAAGATTTCTTCAGGTGCTATTAGAGGCGAAAAGTCTGATGGTATGATCTGTTCTATTGCAGAGCTTGGATTAGATAACCGTTTATTAAAAGAAGAAGATAAAGCCGGTATTCATGTATTACCAGAAGATGCACCAGTAGGTACAGAAGCACTAACTTATCTTGGTTAGATGATTATATTCTTGATATTGGTTTAACACCAAATAGAGCTGATTGTATGGCTATGCAGTCTTTAGCTTATGAAGCAGCTGCTGTATTAGGTAGAAAAGTTACTTTACCAGAAATCAAGAAATATCCTGAAGAAAAGAGTGAAATTGAAGTTTATGTAGAAACTCCTTTATGCTCATTCTTTGGTGCTAAATTAGTGAAGGGTGTAACAACTAAAGAATCACCTAAATGGATGCAGAATGCGCTTCTTGCATCAGGTATCAAGCCTATTAATAATATTGTAGATATCTCAAACTTCGTCATGGTTGAAACAGGTCAGCCTATTCATATGTATGACTATGATAAGCTTGCAAAGAAGGCTTTCGTCATCAAGACTGGATTCAATCAGAAGGCTGTTCTTCTTGATGAAAATGAATATGAAATCTTACCTGAAGATGTTATTGTATCAACTGATGATGGCATTGGCTGTGTTGCTGGTGTTATGGGTGGTAATGATACTAAGATTGATAAGAATACTAAAAATATCGTTATTGAAGCAGCAACTTTTGATGGTGCTGCATTAAGAAATACAGCAAGACGTATGAACTTATTAACAGATGCATCACAGCATTATATCAAGGGTGCTATTGATACAATGAGTTCATTAAAGGTATTAGATCGCTGCACTGATTTATTAGTACAGTATGCTGATGCTGAAACTATTTATGAAACAGTACATACACCTCTTGATGAAACAAGAAAAACTGTCACTATTGAATTATCAAGAGTAAATGGCTTATTAGGTACTTCATTAACAGTTAAAGAAGTATCTGATATTTTCGATAGCTTATGCTTTGAATATACATTAGAAGATGAATTATTTACTGTAGCTGTTCCTACATATCGTAATGATATTACTATGGATGCAGATTTAGTGGAAGAAGTCGCACGTATCTATGGATATGATAATCTTCCAACTACTTTACCAGTCATGAATATGACAGATGGTGTCTTAACACCAAAACAGTCTAAAGAACAGTTGATTAGACATACACTTGTAGACCTTGGTTTACATGAAACATTAACTTATACATTGACAAGTGAAGCAGCTGTCAATGAATTCAACTTATTCCATTCTTTAGACAATACAGTTAAGTTAATGAGTCCTTTGAGTGAAGAAAGAAGTGCTGCAAGAAAATCACTTATTGGTTCTCTTTTACAGACAATTCATTACAACAATGCACATTCAAACAAAGATGTAAACATCTTTGAAATTGCGAATACATATTCTGACAAGGAAGTATCTAACTTAGCAATTGCAGTAAGTGGAGACTATGTCAATGTTCCTTGGATGGGTAAGAAGGAAGCGGTTGATTTCTATCTTGTGAAAGGCTTTGTAGAAACATTATTCAAGAAATTATGTATTGAAGAATCACGTTATACTTTTGAAAAGGTAGAAGCAGATAATAAGGACTTCCACCCAGGTAGAAGTGGTTATATCAAGATGGGTAAGGAAATTGTAGGTGTCATCGGACAGGTACATCCTGCAAAGGCAAAAGCTTATGAAGTCAACGATACATATGTGGCAGAATTGAACTTAACAGCTATTCTTGCATTACGTACTCGTGCATTAAAATTCAAGGCTATTCCTCTATATCCTGCAGTATCTCGTGATATCGCTTTAGTTGTTGATTCAAAAGTACCTGCTGCAGATGTAGTTAAGACAATCAAACGTGCAAGCAAACAGCTTGTAAAGAGTGCAGAAGTATTCGATGTTTATGAAGGTGAACATATGGAAGAAGGTAAGAAGTCATTGGCTATCTCACTATTATTCCAGGATCCATCTCGTACATTGGATGACGCAACAATCAACTCAGCTATGGAAAAAATTCTTGAAGCCTGCAAGAAGGACCATAACGCCGTGTTAAGAGGTTAAGATCAGTGCCTGCACTGATCTTTTTTACTTATGAAACTGATTTTTTCGGATTTAGATGGGACACTCCTTCATAGTGATAATACGCTTTCTGATATGACATTACAGGCTATAAAGAAGGTGTATGAATATGATGATTTGTTTATTCCTATCTCTTCGAGACTTCCTGGAAGTATTCAATCATTTGTCCCTTATAAAGCACCTCTGGTCGCTCATAATGGCGCACTGATTATTTTAGGGGATGAAATCATCTCTTATACAATACCAACGGATATTGTCTATGATATATGTTCTTATTGTAATGATTTAGATTGGAATATTTATGATGGTAATAACTGGTATTCTACAAATCAATATTTTAAAGATCATGCGATAGAAGAGTCTTATATTGGTAAAATATCGATTAAGATGGATTAGAAGACATTAAAAAAATACAGACCATTCATAAAATAGTCTGTATTGGATTTATTGATTATGCCACTTCTTATTTAAAGGAAACATATCCTTCTTTACATATAACACGTAGTGCTTCTTATTATCTAGAAATCACCAATAAAGAAGCCACTAAAGCCAATGCGATACAAACGGTGGCCCATCATTATCAAATACCATTAGAGAATACAATCGCCTTTGGAGATTATTATAATGATGAAGATATGTTAGATATTGCAGGGGTAAGTTATGTAGTAGACAATGCTCCTGATGACTTAAAAGAAAAAGCAGATCATGTTACTTTAAGTAATAATGATGATGGTGTTGCCTTTATTTTAAATCAATTTTACGATAAGGAATCGCTTTAATTGTTTCTTTAAAAAAGCCTGGATTCACTAAATCAAGAAGCTGAGCCCCTCTTTTTTCAATATCTAAAGCAGGATGCTTATGTTTTGTGATGTTAGTGATGATTTTATATTCTGTATTCTTTTTAGCTGTTTTAATATAACGCTGTCCACTCGCAGATAAGCCAAGAATATGAATATAATCAATATCCATGGCTTTTTTCATTTCTTCTTTTGTGTTATGAAGAAGAATATGAATAAGCATTCTTTGTATTCTGCTTCTTGTATAACGTTTACTTGTTAAAGCATTGATGAGTTCTTCTAAATTGTAGGTTTCTTGATTCACTTTATACAAGCGGTCATCCAAACCTTCTTCAATCATATGAAGCCCTTCAAGAGGAGTAAAGGTAATTAAATACTTTAAATAAGGGTAGAACTCTTCTAGAGTAAAGAAATGAGAGTCTTTATATGTATTGTAGCCAGGTAATTGATGGGCTACATCTTTTCCCAGCTTTAGTGCAATGCGTAAAGATGTGGCGCTAGAAATGCTTTGAATATCTTTTGCATGATAATCATTGGTACGCTTAATGCAGTGCATGGAAATAGGATACTGATTATGAACTACCTCTTTAACATAACTTAGTCCTAATAAATCATTAGGTGTTCTCACTTCCTTATTTAAAATAAACTGCAATGCTTGATTACACGCATCAGGATAACGTAATCCATCCTTCATGCCTTCTTTTACTTTCATATTGTAAGTATCCGGGTCTTGTTCAATACCTTCAGCTATTTCTATGAATGTCTCAATATTGCCATCCTCGCTGCCAAATACAAGATCAGTCACTCCCATTTCGTGGAGTAATGTCACTGCACCTTTCGCAAAATAATCGGCACTCTGACAGGCATAAACAAGTGGAAGTTCTATAACGATATCTATGCCTTCTTCTATTGCGATTGCGGCTCTTTTTTGATAGCTGATTATGGCAGGCTCTCCTCTTTGTACAAAAGAACTGCTCATGACGCATATAGTTAAATCAGGCTTAATTCGTCTTTTAGCTTCTTGAAGATGTAAACGATGGCCTAAATGATAGGGGTTATATTCTGTAATAATACCTAGTATTCTCATGGAATCACCTCAAAAAGTATTTTATCATAATGGACTGATAATACAAATAATGATATACTTTTTGTATTAGGAGGATTATTAATATGGCTTTAGAATTTAGATATGATACACAATTATTAATTGATGGTCATGACTTAGATGAAGATGAAATCAATGATTACATTACTGAACATTTTAAAGGAGACTGCTTCTTGCAGTAGGTGATGAAGACTTAATTAAGATTCATTTCCATACAAATGAACCATGGCAGTTATTAGAATATTGTTCTACATTAGGTGAAATCTATGACATCGTTGTAGAAGATATGGATCGTCAGTCTAGAGGTCTTAAAGGATAACTTTCATCTTTGATGAAAGTTTTTTATAACTATGTTTGGATTAGGTACGATTATTAACTGCAGTGCTATTATTATAGCTGGCATTGCAGGTATGGTATTTGGAAATCATTTAAAGGAGTCCATGCAGGATACTTTGATGAAGGCAGATGGTGTCGCTGTTATTTTCATAGGTATTGCAGGGGCATCAAGTAAAATGCTTGTAATAAAGGGTGGCACTATCGATACAACAGGTACTATGATGATGATTATTTCATTATCTCTTGGTGCGATTGTAGGAGAAATGTTAGATTTAGATGGCAAGATGATTCACTTTGGTGAATGGCTTAAAATAAAAACTGGAAATGCGAAAGATAAGAAGTTTGTAGATGGCTTTGTGACAGCATCTTTAACAGTCTGTATTGGTGCGATGGCAGTTGTAGGATCTATTGAAGATGGATCCATGCCGATCACTCTATTCTTTTCGCAAAAGCAATACTCGATTTTGTGATTATTCTTGTCATGAGTGCAACTCTAGGTAAGGGATGCTTATTCTCTTTTGTACCAGTAGGCTTATTTCAGGGAACAATCACTCTTTTAGCAAGTCTGATCAGTCCTTTTATTACTGCATCAGCTATGAGTGCTCTCTCATATATAGGTTCAATACTTATATTTTGTGTAGGTGTTAATCTTGTGTTTAATACAAAAATACGCGTTGCAAACCTTTTACCAGCTTTGATTGTGGCGTGTATATGCACTGTTTTTCCATTGTAAGAAACTTTTGCTTGCAATTATTCTTGTTTTTTGTAGAATATTTATGAGGAGTGAAGACGATGGAAAACAAGATTCGATTAAGCCCGAAAAGAATCCTTAATAAAGAATTTTCTATTGAATCAAAAGGCTATAGCGCAAATGAGGTAGATAGTTATCTTGATATTGTGAAAGAAGATTATCTGAATTTCCAATCTATGCTGAATGATTCTTATGATGAAATTGAAAGTCTTCAAAAAGAGAATAGTGCTTTAAGAAGAAAACTCAATGAATTATTAAGAGAAAGACAGGAACAGAGAGATAATGCACGCGTCATGGAAGAGAACTTGAATAACAATGTCGATGTCCTCAGACGTATTTCTCAATTAGAAAGAGAAGTCTATCATAAAAATAAAGACTAATATGTGTCTGCGAGAACTGATCGCTGGAAACAGAGGAAAGTCCGTGCTGCCACTATCTGAGATGATAGTAGTGATCGTGCTGAGCTAATAACCTCAGGCAGAAATGACAACGGTGAACGCCTAAGTCGTAAGATATGGAACTAGCCATAAAGTGCCACAGAAACGAATACTGTTAGAAATGACAGGGTGAAAAGGGGTAAACTTCGCGAGGCAGAAACCCAAATTTTGGTAGGGGAGTCTAGCAAAAGGAATTGAACGGATGCTAGGTAGAGTAATCTAAGATAAATGATGAGTTGAAAAACAGAACACGGCTTATAAGAGCAGACTCATAGATGGTTTCCATTTGGGGGACCGTCTTTTTTGTCTGTCTATAATAGTTGTAAAATGTCACTATTTGTGGTTAAATAGACTTGACATAAATGCAAGGAGGCTTTGAAATGAATATTAGTGAAATAATAAAGAAAACGAGAGAGGAGAAAGGATTAACTGTAGAGGAATTATCTTCTCAGACAATGCTTTCAGTTGCGATTATTAAAGATTTAGAAAATGGTGACTTTGATCATTATCAAGGTGAAGAAGCTTATGTGAAAATGTATTTAAGAAAGATTTGTCGCGCTCTTGATATAAATGAAAAAGAAGTACAGAATGAGTATTTAAATCTTACTCAGAAAATTGAGTTAGAAGAACTACAGGAAGCAGAACAGCAGAATGAGGAAGTAAAGAAGAGACAGTCTGCCGATGAGGAAAAAGCTAAAGCTTTCCGTTTTGAAAAGCCACCGTTTACAAATTCAAATAAAGGTGTTATGGGTAATAAAAGTCATTTAAATGTCATAAGAGTGATTATTATAGTATTATTAGTGGCAATGATTTTCTTAGTGGCTTTCTTTGCAATCAGTAAAACAAAGTCAAATGTTGATGCACCATCATTTACATCTGACCAGCAGACAGCAGCAGGTGAAGTAACTAAGAAACCATCAAAGAAGAAAGACAAGACAACTCCAAAGAAGGATGAAACACCAGCTGTTACTTATACTAGAAATAGTGATTTAAATTATAATTTTAAATTAAAGGATTCTAATGCAGAAACATTCAAGTTAAAGGTTGAATATTCTAAGAAATGCTGGGGAAGCCTTTATGTAAACCGTGCTAAATATACTGAATTTGAAGGTAAGGTATATAATGAAGGTGATAGTGTTGAATTGACACTCAATACTGCAGAATTCAATACATTAAGACTTGTAAGTGGTGAACAGTCTGGTGTAAAGGTTTATGTTGATGATGTTGAAGTGCCATTAACAGATGAAGAAAAGGCTGAATCTGGATTGAAATATACTTATTTGACATTGGAGAAGTAAGATGAATTTACCAAATAGATTAACAGTAACACGTTTGTGTCTTGTACCAGTATTTATAATTTTATATTTATGTCCTTATTATACAGATATTAGTGTACCTCAGATTCATTTCCTATTTACTGATATTTCCGTTATTCAGCTACTTGCCTTTGTTATATTCTTAGGTGCTTCTATTACTGACTTTTTAGATGGCTACCTTGCAAGAAAAAATCATCTTGTCACTACATTTGGAAAGTTTGTTGATCCAATTGCAGATAAGATGCTTGTTAACTCTGCATTAATCTTACTTTCCTGGAATAATAAGATGTCAGTTCTAGCACTTCTTGTTATGATTTTAAGAGATACTTTTGTGGATGGTGTTCGTCTTGTACCTCTGGCTCTAATAGAGTACTTGCTGCAAGTATTTATGGAAAATTGAAGACAGTGACTCAGATGGTAGGTATTTGTCTTCTTCTATTAAATAACCCGATCTTTGCATTATGGGATATTCCATTTGCAAACTATGTTATTAATGTTGCCGCATGTGTTTCATTATTATCAGGTGTTGATTATTTTTGGAAGAATAGAGATTTAATCATGGAGAGTATGTAAAATGGAAGAAATAGTAAGACTATTGATAGAAAAGAATGTTTCTATTTCTAGTGTTGAAAGTTTTACAGTAGGAAACTTTGCAGCAGCTCTTGGATCCGTTCCAGGAGTTTCTGCTGTTTATAAGGGAAGTCTTGTCAGTTATCAGAACATTATCAAGCATAAGGTGTTAGGCATCCCTCAGGAAGTCATTGACACTTATGGTGTTGTATCTAATGAAGTGGCAGGGCTTATGTGCATTAATGGACAGAAAATGTTCGATACAGATCTTTGTATTTCTTTTACAGGCAATGCCGGTCCAGATGCCATGGAAGGCAAGAAAGTAGGTCTCATTTATATTGGTATTGCCTATAAGAGTGATGTTCATACTTATGAATATGAATTGTCAGGAAGTCGCAAGCAGATTGTGGAACAGGCTATTGCGATTGGAAAAATGAAGATTTCTGAAATTTTGAAGTAATTTACAAATAATAATCGTATGAATATGTATGGAGGTATATGTTTATGGCGAAAGAAAAGAAGTCAGCGGTAAAAGATACTGATGCAGCATTGGATGATGCTATCAGTCAAATTGAAAAGAAATTTGGTAAAGGGTCTGTGATGCGTCTTGGAGATCGTGCAGCAGTGGATGTAGATGTTATCCCTTCAGGCTCTTTAACCCTTGATAAAGCATTAGGTATTGGTGGTTACCCTAAAGGACGTATTATTGAGATTTATGGTCCTGAATCAAGTGGTAAAACAACTCTTACATTGCATGCGATTGCCCAGGCGCAAAAACAGGGTGGTAAAGCAGCATTTATTGATGCTGAGCATGCCATTGACCCTGTCTATGCAAAGAATTTAGGTGTTGATATTGATGAATTGATCCTTTCACAGCCAGATAGTGGTGAGCAGGCATTAGAAATTGCTGAAATGCTGGTGCGTTCTGGTGTGATTGATTTGATCGTTATTGACTCAGTTGCTGCTTTAGTTCCTCAGGTTGAATTAGATGGTGAAATGGGTGATGCGGCAGTTGGCTTACAGGCACGTTTAATGAGTAAGGCCTTAAGAAAACTTTCAGGTGTTATGAATAAAACGAACTGCACAGTAATCTTTATTAACCAGTTACGTGAAAAGATCGGGGTTATGTATGGTAATCCGGAAACAACAACTGGTGGCCGTGCCTTGAAGTTCTATTCTTCTGTACGTGTAGAAATTAGAAGAAGTGAACAGATCAAACAGAATGGTGAGATTGTTGGTAATAAAGCCAATATCAAGGTTGTCAAGAATAAAGTAGCACCTCCATTTAAGACAACTCAGGTTGATATCATCTATGGTAAAGGCATTTCACGTGATGGTGAAATTCTTGATTTAGCAGTTGAAGGCGATATTGTGGAAAAATCAGGTGCCTGGTACGCTTATAATGGTGAAAAAATTGGACAGGGAAGAGAAAATGCGAAGAATTTCCTTCTTGAACATCCTGCCATCTTTGCAGAAGTAGAAGAAAAAGTTAAAGCACAGCTTTTTGGAAATGAAGAAGCTGATGCGTAAATAGTCTCATTTTCAGGCGGATGATTCCGCCTTTTATTGAATTATGGTGTAAATATGAAGAAAACAGAACAGCTTATTATAAAAACATTCTTAGAACTTGTTGAGGAAAAAACTCTTGATAAGATTACTATCCAGGATATTGCAGATCAATGTGGTATTAATAGAAACACTTTCTATTATCACTTTGCAGATATCTATTCCTTGATTGAAACAATCTTTAAAGATCATTTAGCAACCATTGAACAAATGTTTGAAGATGGTGCATCCTGGAGTGAATGCTCAGAGAAAGCCCTGAAATTTCTGGTAGAAAATCGTCGTGCTATTAGACATATTGCTTTCTCAATGAGTCGCAATCAGTTAGATCATTATCTATTTGTTGTTTTAAAAAAAATATTTACAGAATACTTATTAGATAACTTTATTGTTGATATATCTGATGAAAAGTTTGATGATCTTATTTTATTTTATACTTATGCAATCATGGGATGCATAAATCATAATTTTATTGAAAACAACAATGATATAGAATTAGAGGAACTTTTAGATAAGTTTAATACAACTTTATTGATGACAAATCCCCTTAAATCAAGTAAGTATCTTAATGGAAGACTGCTTTTTTCGTGTTTGTATGATTGAAAAGTTTATATAAATACCTTATAATATAACTAGTGCTTTTTAGCACTTTTATACATAGGACACGGAGGACTTATATATGAGCTTAATTAAAGTCTTGACCTATGTTCTTGTATTTCTTTTAGGTATAGGATGTTATTATTTATATATCCGTTTAAAAATTTCTAAAGCAAATACAGATGCCAAAACAATTGTTGAAGAAGCTAATACAAAAGCAGACAATCTAATTAAAGAAGCAACGCTTGATGCAAAAACAAAAGCTTATGAATATAGCTTGAAGCTGAAAAAGAAGCAAAGCAGCAGCGCTTAGAATTGACTAAGTTTGAAAATAAGCTATTACAACGTGAACAGAACATCGACCGTAGAGATATTTCTTTACAGGGGAAGAAGATGCTCTTGAAGCAAGAAGCCAACAATTAAATAAGAAAAAGGCGGAACTAGAGGTCAAGGAAGAAAAACTACAGCATCAGATTGATGAAAAAGTAGCCGAACTTGAAAAAATTGCAGCTATGTCTGCACAGGAGGCAAAAGCTGAACTCTTCAAGCAGTAGAACAGCGTATGGAGACTGAAGTCACTGCTTATATCAAAGAACAGGAAGATGAAGCAAAAACAAAGGCTTCACTATTTGCAAAAGATATCATTGCGAATGCCCTTAACCGTTATTCTCAGGAAGAAGTCATTGAACGCACAGTCAGTGTAGTTGCTCTTCCAAGTGAAGAAATGAAGGGTCGTATTATTGGCCGTGAAGGTCGTAATATTAAAGCGATTGAAAATGCAACTGGTGTAGATTTGATTATTGATGATACTCCAGAAGTGATTACATTATCATGTTTTGATCCAATCGTCGTGAAGTGGCACGTTTATCACTTGAAACATTAATTCATGATGGGCGTATTCAGCCAGGACGTATTGAGGAAGTTGTTGCTAAGACTAAAAAAGATCTTGATGATACTATTTTAAAGGCAGGGCAGGATGCTGTCTTTGAATTAGGATTATCTCGAATGAACAAAGAACTTGTCATGATGATTGGCAAGTTGAAATATCGCACAAGTTATGGACAGAATGCTTTACAGCATTCATTAGAAGTGGCTCATTTTGCCGGTATTATGGCCGCTGAACTTGGATTAAATCAGCAGCTTGCTAAACGTGCTGGTTTATTGCATGACTTAGGAAAAGCAGTTGACCATGAAATGGAAGGAAGTCATGTTGAATTAGGTGCAAAATTCGCTAAGAATTTGGTGAAAATGCGACTGTAATCAATGCAATTGAATCACATCATGGAGATGTTCCAGTAACATCAATTATTGCAGTACTGGTCTCTGCAGCAGATACACTATCAGCTGCTAGACCTGGCAGTCGAAGTGAGAAAATTGAAAATTATATCCAGAGACTTGAAAAACTTGAAGAATTACCTAAACAGTTTGACGGTGTGGATAATGTATTTGCCATCCAGGCAGGTCGTGAAATCAGAGTAATCGTTAATCCAGAAAAGATTGATGACTTAAAGGCACACAAACTTGCAAGAGATGTCAAAGAAAAGATTGAAACCGAACTCACTTACCCAGGACATATTAAAGTAACTGTGATCCGTGAGATTCGTGCTAATGAAATAGCTAAGTAGATAGGATCATCCCTATCTACTTTTTATTTAAGGATGTGAACAAAAATGAATATATTATTTATTGGTGATATTTTTGGTAAGACAGGACGTAAAATGATTGCAACGTACCTCCCAAAAATTGTAGAGAAATATAGTGTAGAATGTGTTATAGCGAATGGTGAGAATACAAGCCATGGTAAAGGATTACTACAGAAACACTATGATGAATTACTGTCTCATGGTATTTCTTTGATTACAATGGGAAATCATACTTATTCTAAGAAAGAAATCTTTGAATATATAGATGAAGCAGATAAACTAATTGTTCCACTAAATAAGCCTAAGGCGATGCCTGGAGTAGGTTCTAGAGTCATTGAAGTAAAAGGAAAGAAAATCAGAGTAACAAACTTACTTGGTCTTACATTTATGGATGGAAAACCACAGAATCCTTTTGAAGCAATTGATCCTGTCTTAGAAGAAGATGACAGTGATATCCATATCATTGACTTTCATGGTGAAGCGACAAGTGAAAAGATTGCTTTTGGCTATTATGTCGATGGACGTGTCAGCGCAGTGCTTGGTACACATACCCATGTTCCTACAGGAGATGAAAAGATTCTTCCGAATGGAACTGCTTTTCAGTGTGATGTTGGTATGACAGGACCTTATGAAAGTGTTATTGGCTGTGAAAAAGAGGGAATCATTGAACGTAGTATAAAAGGTATTATGACACCTTTTAGAGTGGCTGAAGATGAAGGACAGCTATGTGCGACATTGCTTCATTTTGATGGTAACAAGTGTAAGAATATTGAAAGAATAAGAATTGACCCTCAGGTAAAGTTTAAGTGAAAATGAAGGAAAGCGTCTTCACTTTTTGTAAAGAATACAGTATAATGTTTCTAGTTATTGAAGGAGGACATTATTTTTATGGCTAAATGTAAAATTTTAATGCAGACTGCACAGGTGCAGAAGTTAGTTACTTTTTTTGATGGATATAAGGATGACAAAGTAGAATTAAAGTATGTAGCAAAGCTGGTATTAAAGCTACTTTGAATGTGAAACAGAATTATCACCAGAAGATGCTGCTGCACATTGTAAGTCTTTATTTAAAAAGACTCCAGAAGGAAGTTATATGTACTTCTCAATCCAGCCTGACGGTTTCTTTGGATAAGATGCATTTTAAGGCACAGGTGAATTCCTGTGCTTTTTTTGTTTAGAAGGGAGATTTTATGGATATTAAAGTCGTTATAGGGCAGATGATTGTATTGTTTGGCTTGATGGGGTTAGGCTTTTTATTGTATAGAGTAAATATTTTAGATTTGAATACTAATAGTAAACTCACATCTCTAGTTTTATCGGTCACGACACCTTGTATGGTATTGAATTCTGTATTATGTACAGAAAAGTACAGTGACTCAAAAACAATCTTTACTATTTTAGGTATTGCAGTTGTTACTTATGTTATAACACCTTTTATAGGTGTACTTTTTAATAAATTATTGCATGTGCCAAAAAATCAAACGGGTTTATATGTATTTATGACAGTATTTTCTAATATTGGCTTTATTGGTTATCCTATTATGAAAGCTATATTTGGAAATGATTCTGTTTTCCACACATCTTTATTTGGCATGGTTTTTAATATTATGCTTTTTACTTTAGGTGTATATTTGATTGGAATTGGCCAGCAGGGAAACAATAAGTGAATTTTAAGAATTTGATTACGCCGGGCGTGATATGTTCATTTCTAGCACTTATTCTCTATTTGATGCATATAAGAGCGCCTAAGATTGTAACAGATTTTACAGGTATGATAGGCGATATGACAACGCCTTTAGCGATGATTATTATCGGTGTTACACTTGGTGCTATGAATATTAAAAAAGTATTTAATGAATTACGTGTCTACGTTTATACACTAGTCAAGCAGCTGATTTTACCGATTATTGCCTATCCAATTATTGCATTTTTGATCAAGGATCATTATTTAAGAGGATTGACTTTGATTATGTTATCTATGCCAGTAGGTAGTTCTGCTGTCTTATTTACTAATAAATATGGCGGAGATAGTGAATTAGCAGCTAAGACAATCTTTATGACGACATTAATCTCTGTTTTGACTATTCCACTTGTCGTCTATATGTTTTTAATTTAATACTTTTACCCCAATTTAGAGGGTTTTTTTTATGAAGGGTATTTGTTATAATGGTGTCGAAAAGGAGCGTTTATGAAAGATTATAGTAAATATTTTAAAGGTCCTTCTTTAAAGGATGCACGTTCTAGAGGTCGTACTGAAGTACAACATTTAGATGATGCATTCGAGATTCCTGCAGATATGGTGGGGATTGGAAAAGGACAGACATATTATATCCAGACTTATGGATGTCAAGCGAATGAAAGAGATACTGAAACATTATCAGGTATCTTAGAAATGATGGGTTATACTCATACTGACGAAGTAAAACAGGCAGATGTTGTATTATTAAATACCTGCGCAATCAGAGAAAATGCTGAAGAAAAAGTATTTGGTAAGATAGGTTACTTGAAGAACATTAAGAAGACTAGACCAAATCTGATTTTTGGTATATGCGGCTGTATGGCACAGGAGGAAGTAGTTGTTAATAAGATTCTAGAGAAATTCCCTCAGGTCGATCTTATTTTCGGTACACATAATATCCACCGTCTCCCAGTTCTATTAAAACAGGCTATGTTAGAAAAGGAACTTGTTCTTGAAGTCTGGTCTAAGGAAGGAGATGTTATTGAAAATCTTCCAAGTCATCGTGCCAATAACTACAAGGCATGGGTCAATATTATGTATGGATGCAATAAATTCTGTACTTATTGTATAGTTCCTTATACAAGAGGTAAGGAACGTTCTCGTGAATTAGAAGAAATTATCAAGGAAGTAGAAGAATTAAAGAATAGCGGCTATAAAGAAATTACATTACTTGGACAGAATGTTAACTCTTATGGTAAGGATTTAAATAACGGCACTGACTTTGCAACATTATTAGAAGCTGTCGCAAAGACTGGTATTGATCGTATTCGATTCACTACAAGCCATCCTTGGGACTTTAATGAGGATATGATTGATATTATCGCTAAGTATGATAATATCATGCCTTCTATCCATTTACCTGTTCAGTCAGGAAATGATGATGTTTTACAGCTGATGGGTAGACGTTATTCAAAGGAAAGCTATTTAAAACTATTTAATATGATTAAAGAAAAGATTCCGGACTGCACTGTGACAACAGATATCATTGTTGGTTTCCCAAATGAAACAGAAGAACAGTTCCAGGATACTTTATCTTTATATAACTATTGTAAGTATGATTTAGCTTATACATTTATTTATTCACCTAGAGAAGGTACTCCTGCGGCAAAGATGGAAGACAATGTCCCACTTAGTGATAAGGAGCAGCGTTTATATCGCTTAAATGAACTTGTAAATAAATACGCAAATGAAGCCAATCAGAAATACTTAGGACAGGTTGTTAAAGTACTTGTAGAAGGTCCATCTAAGAAGAACCCAGATGTTTTATCAGGTTATACAGAACATAACAAGTTAATTAACTTTAAAGGTGATGCCTCAATGGTGGGACAGATTGTTGATGTTCGTGTGACTGAAGCAAAGACATGGGCTTTAACAGGGGAACAGGTTGAAAGCAGCAACTAAGACTCAGGCAGAAGCTTTAAATAAGCTGATTCTAAGTGATCCGCTTATTCAGGAATTTAAGAAGTATGAAGAGGCCTTAAAGCAGCACCCTGAATTGCTGGCTTTAGAAGATGAAATCAAAGAAGATAGCCAGATTATTCTAAAAAAGAAGGCACTTGGTGAACTGACCGAAGAAGAGATGAAGGCTTATTCAAAGAAGAAAGAATACTTTGAAAATCATCCTCTCATTGTGAATTATTTGAATCTAAAAAGTGAAGTAAATGATTACCTTATACAAGTTGAAACAATCATCAATGAAGAATTATTAAAAGCTATTGACTAAATGTTTTTAAATGTTTATTATTGAATATAATTTATATAAAAAGGAGATTATTATGGCACATATTTTTAATGAACCCTCACACACTTTTAATGAATATTTATTGATTCCTGGTTATTCTAGTGAAGAATGCCAGCCACAGAATGTTAGTTTAAAGACACCTTTAGTTAAATTCAAGAAAGGTGAAGAACCAGCACTTTCATTAAATATCCCTCTTGTATCTGCAGTTATGCAGGCTGTATCTGATGATGGTATGGCAGTTGCTTTAGCAAGAGAAGGTGGATGTTCATTTATCTATGGTTCACAGACAATTGAATCACAGGCAGCAATGGTAAGACGTGTTAAAAACTATAAGGCAGGTTTCGTGCCAAGTGATTCTAACTTAAGCGCGAATGATACTTTAGCAGATGTTCTTGCACTTAAAGAAAAGACTGGTCATTCAACTATGGCTGTTACTGAAGATGGTACAGCAAATGGTCGTTTGATTGGTTTAGTGACTGGTAGAGATTACCGTGTCAGCCGTATGGATGAAAATGAAAAAGTTGTTGATTTCATGACACCTTTTGATAAGTTAGTATGCGGACATAAAGATATTACTTTAAAAGAAGCAAATGATATTATCTGGGAAAACAAATTAAATGCTTTACCAATTATTGATGATGATAATAGACTTCTATATTTCGTATTCAGAAAGGATTATGAATCAAGAAAATCAAATCCTAATGAATTATTAGATGAATCTAAACGTTATGTTGTTGGTGCTGGTATCAACACAAGAGACTTTGCAGAAAGAGTTCCTGCATTAATTGAAGCAGGTGTAGATGTATTATGTATCGACTCTTCTGAAGGTTATTCAGCTTGGCAGGCTAACACTATCGCATGGATCAGAGAACACTATGGTGATACTGTAAAAGTTGGTGCTGGTAACGTTGTAGATGGTGAAGGATTTAGATTCTTAGCAGAAGCTGGTGCTGACTTCATCAAAATCGGGATTGGTGGCGGATCTATCTGTATCACTCGTGAACAGAAAGGTATCGGTAGAGGCCAGGCAACTGCAACTATTGAAGTAGCTGAAGCAAGAGATGCATACTTCAAAGAAACTGGTATTTATATCCCAATCTGTTCTGATGGTGGTATCGTTCATGATTACCATATGACTCTTGCTCTTGCAATGGGTTCTGATTTCATTATGTTAGGTCGTTACTTCTCTCGTTTTGATGAATCACCAACTAACAAGGTAAACATCAACGGTCAGTATATGAAAGAATACTGGGGTGAAGGTTCTGCACGTGCTAGAAACTGGCAGAGATATGACTTAGGCGGAGATAAGAAGCTTTCATTTGAAGAAGGTGTAGATTCTTATGTGCCATATGCTGGTAGCTTAAAAGATAACGTTAGTTATCATTAAGCAAGATGAAGCATACAATGTGTAACTGCGGGGCACTTACAATTGCTGAATTACAGGAAAAAGCGAAGATCCAGCTTGTGTCTGCAACTTCAATTGTTGAAGGTGGCGCACATGATGTCTTATTAAAAGACTCTTCAAATTCAGGTAACAGATAATAGGAGGATGGAAGGAATAATATATTCCTTCCATTTTTGATTTTAAGGGGAATATTCATGGTAATTAATAAAGAAAGACTTGCTCAGACATTTTGTGAAATGGTTTCTATTGATAGTGAATCCTATCATGAAAAGAAGATGAAAGACTATTTGATGAAGGTTTTTAAAGAATGTCATATGGAGTGTATAGAAATGCCTATAGAAGGCTTTGAAGCAGGGAATATTTATGCGGTATTGAAAGGTGATGTTCATAAAGAGCCTATTATGTTTTCAGGACATATGGATACTGTATCACCAGGTAATGGGAAGCATGCTATTGTTCATGAAGATGGACGTATTACAAGTGATGGAACAACAGTTCTCGGTGCTGATGATGTCTCTGCACTTGCTTCTTATATTGAAGCCATTCGTACAATCCAAGAACAGAATATTTCTCATGGTGATATAGAACTTGCCATCAGCGTAGCTGAAGAACCTTATGATGCAGGAAGTGCTTATTATGATTTTGGTCGTATTCAATCACGTATTGGTTATACATTTGATTTAGCGGGTGAAGTAGGCTTAGCAGCAATAGAGGCTCCTTCTATTGTTTCTTTTAAGATTGTTGTTGAGGGTAAAAGTGCCCATGCAGGTTTTAATCCTGAAGATGGTATTCATGCCTTAAAGATTGCCTCAAGTGCCATAATTTCGCATTCCTAATGGTCATGTGAATGATAAGACAACAGTCAATTTTGGTACTATTCAGGGTGGAGAAGGACGTAATATTGTCCCTAGAGAAGTTATTATTACTGGAGAAATAAGAAGTTTTGATCACCAAGATGCACTTAACTGGAGCTGTTATATAAAGAAGATCTTTGAAGAAGAAGCAGCAAAAGAACATGGAGATATAGAATTCAGCGATTATGTGCATATAGAGGCATATAAAATTGAAGAGGATGAAGAGGTTGTCGAACGCTTTAAACGTGCCTGTAATAAGTTTGGATTAGCACCACACCTTATTTCTACACATGGTGGTTCTGATAATAATAGATTTGTGAAAGAAGGAATCAGAGGTATTGTAGTTGCATGTGCTATGAATGATTGTCATAGTGTGAGTGAATATACAACGATAGATGAATTAGAAAAGAGTGCTCAATTAGCATTACTTCTTATGATTGATTAAAAATATGTTATAATGAGTGAGTTAGGAGTGGGTATCATTTTGAAAAAAGAAAAATACTCTCCCATGATGGAGAAATATTTAGAATTAAAAAAAGATTATCAGGATGCAATTGTAATGTATCGTATAGGAGATTTCTATGAAATGTTCTTTGATGATGCAGCAGTCGCTTCTAAAGCTTTAAATCTTGCTTTAACAGGAAAAAATGCAGGTGTAAAAGAACGTGTTCCAATGTGTGGGGTTCCTTTTCATGCTGCAACAGGTTACGTAGAAGAATTAGTCAAACAAGGTCATAAGGTTGTTATTGTTGAACAGCTTTCAGACCCAAAAGCAAAGGGTCTTGTAGAAAGAGGTGTTGTTCAGATTGTTACACCTGGTACTTTGATGGACTTTAAGTTAAATGAGAAGGTTAATAACTTTATTGGTGCGTTAGGTGTTTTTGATTTCTCTTATACATTGGCTTATGCTGATTTATCAACAGGTGAATTCTATTGTTTAAATCTAGAGAAAAAGGAACATCTTTTACGTAATAAGATTGAATCGTTAGGTATTAAAGAAATAGTTGTGGAAGATGATTCTATTTCTATTGATGGCGTGATGATGTCTTCTTTTAAAGATGAAACAATAAAAGATAACTATAAGAAAATATTTGAGAATATTAATGATTTAAAACAGATCAAGATCTGTGCAAACCTATTGAATTATCTTCTTGATACACAAAAAAGAGAATTGGAATATATTCAGACGATTGTAGAAGTGAAACAGGAAGATTATGTTTATATGGAAAGTGCTACTAAAAAAGCACTAGAACTCACTAAGAATGCGAATAATGAAAAATATGGCACATTATTATGGTTATTAGATCATACACATAGTGCAATGGGTGGTCGTTTATTGAAACAATGGATTGATCAGCCTCTTATTTCTAAAGAGAAGATTGAAGAAAGACTCGATCTTGTTGAAGTGTTCATGGATAACTTCTTAGAAAGAGAAACAATCATTGATATGATCAATGATATTTATGATATTGAGAAGCTGGCTTCTCGAGTGGCTTTTGGAAATGTGAATGCGAGAGATTTAAAGTGGATTTGTTCTTCGTTGAAGGTGATTCCAGAATTAAAGTATCAGTTATTAAGTCTTGATCATCCACAATTAAATAAACTTGCTATGCAGTTAGTTGATTTATCACCTATTATCCAGACAATTGATGAAGCGATTGTCGATGATCCACCTCTAGTAATCAAAGAGGGAAATATCATTAAGGATGGCTACAATAAAGAATTGGATGAATTGCGTGATATTCGTAAGAATGGAAAAAAATGGCTGATGGCCTTTGAGGAAAAAGAAAAAGAACGTACAGGAATCAAAGGTTTAAAGGTGGGTTATAACCGTGTATTTGGTTATTATATCGAAGTGACTAAAAGCTATTTACCTTTGGTTAAGGATGAATTCAACTATACAAGAAAACAGAGCTTATCAAATGCAGAAAGATTTATCACGCCTGAACTAAAGGATATGGAGAATAAGATTCTATCTGCACAGGATCGTATTGTTGCTTTAGAATATGAAATATTCACACAGGTTAGACAGTATATCAAAGGCTTTGTACATGAGATACAGGATGTTGCCAAGGTTGTTGCTAAGGTGGATGTTTTCACATCTTTTGCACTTGTATCAGGTCGTAATGATTATGTACGTCCGATTTTCAATGATGAGCATATTATCCATATTGAAGCAGGAAGACATCCTGTTGTTGAGGAAGTTATTTCAAAAGAAAATTATGTTAAGAATGATGTGTCTTTAGGTGAAGATGCAAAAATCATGTTGATTACTGGTCCGAATATGGGTGGTAAATCTACCTATATGCGTCAGATGGCTTTGACGATGATCATGCACAGATTGGATGTTTTGTGCCGGCAAGAAGTGCCACTCTTCCTGTTTTTGATGCAATATTTACACGTATTGGAGCAAGTGATGATCTGATTGGCGGTCAGTCTACTTTCATGGTAGAAATGTTAGAAGCAAATAATGCATTGAAATATGCAAGTGAGAATTCTTTAATCATCTTTGATGAAATTGGTAGAGGAACAGCGACATTTGATGGAATGGCACTAGCTCAAGGTATTTTAGAATATGTAGCCAATCATAATCATTCGTTGACTTTCTTTTCAACGCATTATCATGAATTAACACGTATGGAAGGTGCTTCTATTAAGAATGTTCATGCAGGTGCTGATATCTCAAATGATTCTATTCGTTTCTTATATCATATTGAAGATGGACCTTCAGGTCAGTCCTATGGTATAAATGTTGCGAAACTGGCAAAATTACCTGAACAGGTTATTGTACGTGCTGATGCGATTTTAAAATCGTTAGAAGACAACAATATTGAAGAAAAGCTTCAAAATATAGAAGTGCAGTCTGTTGTTAAAACAAGTGCCGTAGAAGAAACACTTAAAGGTATTGATCCAATGAGTTTATCACCACTTGATGCCTTAAGTACATTAATTGAATTAAAGAAGATGTTGTAGGAGAGTATATGGGACATATTAGACAATTGAGTGAAAATCTAGCCAATAAGATTGCGGCAGGAGAAGTTGTTGAACGTCCTGCTAGTGTTATTAAAGAACTTACAGAAAATAGTATCGATGCCAAGGCAAAAAGTATCACGATTCTTGTTGAACAGGGTGGTACAAGCAGTATGTCTGTTATCGATGATGGGATAGGAATGAATCGTACAGATGCGCTTCTTTGTTTTAGTCGTCATGCGACAAGCAAGATTGTAGATGAGAATGATTTATTCAATATCACAACATTGGGTTTTAGAGGAGAAGCTATTCCTTCTATTGCCTCTATTAGTGTTTTCACACTTGAAACAAGTGATGGAGAAGAAAATACAAAAGTAGAATATGAATTTGGAAAAAGAAAATCAGTAGACAGCGTGGCAATGAATCGTGGTACAAAGATCACGGTTGAACGTATTTTCCAGAATGTGCCTGCGAGACTTAAATATATGAAGTCTATTAATGCTGAATTTGCAGCTATTTATTCTTATGTAGAACGTCTTGCTTTAGCACATCCTGAAATTTCTTTTACGCTTGTACATGACCATAAAACAATATTCAAGACCAATGGTAGAAATAATTTACTAGAAGTAATTAGCGAAATTTATGGTCTTCCTGTCGCAAAGAACATGATTCATGTCGATTTTGGAAATGAGGAATTCCATGTTTCGGGTTATATATCTAAAATTGATACATCGCGCTCTTCAAAAAATCATATTGTTACTCTTGTAAATCATCGTTATGTCAAAAATATGAAAACAATCAATACAATCAATGAGGTATATCGTCGCTACCTTGCAGATAAAAGATTTCCTATTGCGATTTTAGAGATTGATGTAGACCCTTATTTAGTCGATGTGAATGTTCATCCTGCTAAACTTGAAGTGCGTTTTTCTAAAGAAACAGAACTTAAGGAATTACTTCTTAAAGGTTTAGAGGAGGCTTTATCTAAAAAGAATCTTACTTATAAACCTTCTACAAGAGAAACGGAAAAAGCATCTTTTAAGCCAAGTCTTGCTCAGATGACTATTCCTCTTGATGAAGTATATGAAGAAGTCAAAGAAGAACCTATTCTTGAAACAGTTCATGAAGACATACCTGTTTATGAACCTGAAAAGGTCGAAGTTAAAGTACAGCCTAAAGAAGAACCACTTAACCTATTAAAGAAAAAATAAAGGTTATTGGACAAACAAGAGGCACTTATATTCTAGGAGAAAACGAACGTGGTTTTTATATCATTGATCAGCATGCTGCTCAGGAACGTATTAATTATGAATATTTCTTGAATAAGTTTTCTCATCCTGATTTATCTATACAGCCAATGATTGTTCCACTTACTTTTGAATATCCAGAAAGTGAATGTTTAGTTATTGATGAGCATAAGGAACTGCTAGAAGAAGTAGGTATTCATCTTGAATCATTTGGCCGTCATTCTTATATCGTGCGTGGTCTGCCTTTGTGGATGAAGAATATTGATGAGAAGATTTTTATTGATGAAATGATCCAAGAGGTATTAAACAATCAGAGCGTGGATATTGTTGCAATGCAGGAGCATGCAATTGCGACACTTGCATGTAAAGCAAGTGTTAAAGGGAATACATATCTTACAACACAGGATATGCAGACTATTGTTGATAATTTGATGCGTTGTGATAATCCTTATGTTTGTCCTCACGGTAGACCAACAATTATATTCTATAGTGATTATGAAATAGAAAAGTTATTTAAGAGGGTTGTAGTATGAAAAAAGTAATTGCAGTTTGTGGACCTACAGCCGTAGGTAAAACACGTATGGGTGTTTCTCTTGCAGAAGCACTTCATGGAGAAGTCATTAGCGGTGATTCTATGCAGATCTACCGTACAATGGATATTGGAACAGCGAAAGCGACTCCTGAAGAAATGCAGGGCATTATCCATCATATGATTGATATCAAAAATCCTGATGAAACTTTTTCTGTCAGTGAATTCCAGAAAGAAGTGCGCCATTATATCGACACAATTGATATGCCTATAGTCGTAGGAGGAACAGGCCTTTATATTAAAGGGGCTCTTTATGATTATATTTTTGAAGAAACAGAATCAAAGCATGATGAAATCAAAGCAAAGTATGCACATTATACAAATGAAGAATTACATCAGTATTTAGCATCATTTGATCTTCAGTCTGCACAGGATCTTCATCCAAATAATCGCCAAAGAGTTTTGCGTGCTATTGAGATTTATGAGGAATCTGGTAAAAGAAAAAGTGATATTCTAGAGGCTCAGGAACATAAGCCTGTTTATGATATTTATTTTGTAGGGCTCACATTACCTCGTCCTGTTTTATATGAACGTATTAACAAGCGTGTTGATTTCATGATTGAACAGGGATTAGAAGAAGAAGTAAGAACTATCTATGACTCAGGCTTATCACGTAATGCACAATCTATGAAGGCGATTGGCTATAAAGAGTGGTTTGATTATTTTGAAGGTTTAAAATCAAAAGAAGAAATCATTGAAGAAATCAAGAAACATTCACGCAATTATGCGAAAAGGCAATATACATGGTTTAATAACCAGTTTGATGTTCACTGGTATGATGTGAATCTAGAAGATTTTGCTTCAACGATTCAGAACGTCTTAAAAGATATTAAAGAGTGGTATGAAAAAGGATAAGTCTCTTTAGCTAATGTGGACCCCGAGTCAAGGACATTAAATAAAAAGGCGCTTAAAAATGATTAGAAATAAAGATATCCTCTAGGTGTTATAACCAGGAGGATATTTTTATGTGTAAACTATGTAAATATGTAATTATTAAAGATGGAGTTTTATGTGTATTGGAAACAGATAGAATGAAGGAAGTCATAAGAAATGAACTTGGTGTATTTGACTACCGAGATTATATATTTGATGATGATCCATCAGTCTATCTTCTTGTAAAGGATTTAAGTGTATATGATACTGGTCATACTATTGTTTACAGATCATTTCCAGATGATGCTGACGGTTATTTTAATGGCACTGTTATATTCACTAAGATGGATGATTTTGGCTTTGCATCATTAAGTAATAATGATATAGATATAATCAGAAGTCATCTACGCAGACTACCTGATGGACTGTTTGAAATGAGTTATTCTTTGAAGGATAGCTACTAATTTCTCGAGCGTTGAGTTTCTATCAAGATTATTTCTTACCTGTCTGAATTTTTCCTTATATTCATCAGGCTCCTTTGCGACATGAATTAGTGGGTATTCACCAGTTATATAATATTCAAAGTATTCATTTGGTGAAAGCTTGGCCAGATTGTACTGATAACGATCATTGTTGTAGTAAACCATATAGGAATCTATTATTTCCTTCAGTCTTCATATGAGCAGGCATTCTCTGTATATCTACTATCTCTCTTCA
>ENA-OQEN01000195-OQEN01000195.1-human-gut-metagenome-genome-assembly--contig:-NODE-195-length-26853-cov-7.218439_pt1 | contig 26853 bp, 31 predicted proteins | sample MGYA00242791_ERZ504627 | MGnify/ENA primary metagenome ERZ504627 (study PRJEB26092, sample SAMD00036316) | human gut metagenome | host: Homo sapiens | study: EMG produced TPA metagenomics assembly of... | reverse complement strand
CGGACTCCGTAATTGACGGTGTATCCGTCCACGCGGCGCGCAAAACGCCGGCGCGATACTCTCAAGGACCCATCCCGTCGACGCGGATGTCGTCATGGGCGTCCCCGATTCGGAATAGACGCCGCTCTGGGCTATGCCGAAGCCTCGGGAATACCCTACGGCATGGGCTTCATAAAAAACAAGTACATAGGCAGAACCTTTATCGCACCCGGTCAGGAGAAGAGGATAGACCTGGTCAGGATAAAGCTCAGCGCGATAGGCGAGTCCGTAAAGGACAAGAGAATCGTGCTCATAGATGACTCGATAGTACGCGGCACGACGAGCCGCCAGATAGTCAATCTCCTGCGCGAAGCGGGGGCAAAAGAGGTGCATATGCGTATCTCCTCGCCGCCGTTCCTCTATCCGTGCTACTACGGCACGGACATCGATTCGTGCGAGAACCTCATCGCCTGTCACCACTCCGTTGAGGAGATAGCCGACATAATCGGCGCGGATTCCCTCGGATATCTGCCGGAGTCGGAGCTTAAAAATCTGATAGGCAGCGAGAACTTCTGCAGCGCGTGCTTCAACGGAAATTATCCGACAGCCGTTCCGGATGTTACCACCAAAGACCGCTTTGAGGGCAAGCTCTCCCAGCGGAATAAATAAAAACAAGAAGAGTGAAAGGAAACTGCGATATGGAAAAGTTGTATGAAGGCAAGAGCAAGGTCGTTTACAGTTCGGAGGAGCCCGGTACCTGCATAATCAAGTACAAGGACACCGCCACTGCCGGCAACGGCGTCAAGAAAGAGGATCTGCCCGGAAAAGGAAAACTCAACGCGGAGATCTCCAACATCATCTTCGATTACCTCATGAAAAACGGAGTCAAAACTCACCTTATCAAAGTCATAGACGAAACCACGGTTCTCGCAAAAAAAGCGGAGATCGTCATGGTCGAGGTCATAGTCAGAAACATCGCAGCGGGAAGCTTTTCAAAGAAATACGGCGTACCGGAGGGCTCGCCCCTGAAGAATACGGTCGTTGAGTTCAGCTACAAGAGCGATGAGCTCGGCGATCCGATGATAAACGACAGCCAGATAACCGCTATCGGTCTCGCCACGCAGGAGGAACTCGACGAGCTCAGAGCCATGTCCAAGCGCATAAACGAGCTGATGACCGAGCTGTTTGCAAAGGGCGGCGTGCGCCTTGTCGATTTCAAGCTCGAGTTCGGACGCACCGACGAGGGACTTGTTCTGTGCGACGAGATATCCCCCGACTCCTGCCGCCTCTGGGATATGGAGACAAACAAAAAGCTCGACAAGGACAGATTCCGCCGCGACCTCGGCGATGTTCTCGGCGGCTACAGAGATGTGCTCGAAAGACTTAAAAGCTCTATCTGATAAATTCAAGGAGTGTATTTTTAAATGAGACTCATAGACCGCAAGATCGTCCTTGAGGACGGCAGCGAGTACTACGGATACGGCTTCGGCAGCTATGCCGACAGGGTGTGCGAGATAGTTTTCAACACCTCGATGGTCGGCTATCAGGAAATAGTCTCCGACCCGTCGTATACCGATCAGATGGTCGTTATGACATATCCTCTCATAGGCAACTACGGCATAACCGACGACGATTTCGAGTGCAAAAACCCGAGCATCGGCGGCCTTATCGTGTATGACTACAACGATATGCCCTCGAACTTCAGATACACAAAGACGCTCTCGGAGCTGCTCGAAGAGAACGGTATCCCCGGCATCTCCGGCGTTGACACGAGAAAGCTCACCCGCAGCATACGCGATTTGGCTCGCGCCGTGTGCTCATAACCTCGCCCGATATCCCGGCTGAGATCGCGGTGGAGATAATCAAAAATACCCCCGTCGCCCACGATGCGGTCAGCCGCGTCAGCTGCAAAAAGCGCTGGTATTCGCGCACGTCGAACCCGCAGTTCAATGTCGTTGCGATAGACTGCGGCATGAAGCTCAATATTGTGCGCAGCCTCAACAAGTTCGGCTGCAACGTCGTTGTTGTGCCCTATGACACGCCGGCGGATGAAATTGAGTTCATGAAGCCCGACGGAGTGTTTCTCTCGAACGGTCCCGGCGACCCCGAGGATGTGACCCCGGTCATAAACACGGTCAAGGCGCTTCGAGGCAAATATCCGATTTTCGGCATCTGCTCGGACATCAGATGATATCCCTCGCCTACGGCGCAAAGACATATAAGCTCAAGTTCGGTCACCGCGGCGGAAACCACCCGGTTATGAACCTCGACACCAACAAGATAGAGATAACCTCGCAGAACCACAGCTACGCCGTTGACCCGAAAACGGTCGAGGGCACCGATCTCGAAGTGACGCACATGAATCTTCTCGACAACACCGTCGAGGGAGTCAGATGCAGGAAAGATCTTGTGTTCAGCGTGCAGTATCACCCCGAGAGCGCGCCCGGTCCGCAGGACAGCAGCTATCTGTTCGGTCAGTTTATCGACTATATGAAGGAGGCGAAGGAGCGTGCCTAAGAGAACTGATATAAAAAAGGTGCTCGTTATCGGCTCGGGTCCTATAGTCATCGGTCAGGCTGCCGAGTTCGACTATGCGGGAACTCAGGCGTGCCTCGCCCTACGTGAGGAGGCTACGAGGTCGTCCTCGCGAACTCGAACCCCGCAACGATAATGACCGATACTACCATAGCCGATAAAGTCTATATGGAGCCGCTGACGCTCGAATATCTCGCGCGTATCTGCCGCTATGAGCGCCCGGACGCGATAGTCCCCGGCATCGGCGGTCAGACCGGACTCAACCTCGCCATGCAGCTCGCCAAAAAAGGCGTGCTCAAGGAGTGCGAGATAGAGCTGCTTGGCACGGATGCCGAGAGCATTGAGCGCGCCGAGGACAGAGAGCTTTTCAAAGAGCTCTGCGAGAGCATCGGCGAGCCGATAGTCCCCTCACAGATAACCTACAGCATCGAAGAGGGTCTTGAGGCGGCGGAGAAGATAGGCTATCCCGTTATCCTGCGCCCCGCGTTCACCCTCGGCGGAACGGGCGGCGGCTTTGCCTATGACCCCGACGAGATGCGCGACATGATGAAGAACGCGCTTGCGCTCTCGCCCGTGCATCAGGTGCTCGTCGAAAAGAGCATAAAGGGCTACAAAGAGATAGAATACGAAGTGATACGCGACGCGAACGACACCGCTATCACCGTCTGTAATATGGAAAACCTCGACCCCGTCGGCATTCATACCGGCGACTCGATAGTCGTCGCGCCCAGCCAGACGCTGACGAATAAAGAATATCAGATGCTCAGGGATTCCGCGCTCAAAATTATCCGCGCCCTGGGAGTAAAGGGCGGCTGCAACGTTCAGTTTGCGCTCGACCCCCATTCGTTCCGCTACTATGTCATTGAGGTCAACCCCAGAGTTTCGCGCTCGTCCGCCCTCGCTTCAAAGGCGAGCGGATATCCGATAGCGCGTGTCTCGGCGAAGATAGCGGTCGGCATGGATCTGCATGAGATACAGCTTGCAAATACCCCTGCCTGCTTCGAGCCCTCGCTCGACTATGTCGTGACCAAGATGCCGCGCTTCCCGTTTGATAAGTTCCCCGCCGCGCACAACACGCTTTCGACCCAGATGAAGGCGACCGGCGAGGTCATGAGCGTCGGACGCACTTTTGAAGAGAGCCTGCTCAAGGCGATACGCTCGCTCGAGGAGAGCAAGAACCACCTGCATATGGAGAAGTTCGACTCGGCGCATATGAGCGTTGACGAGCTGCTCGAATATATCAAAGAGGGCACGGACGACCGTCTCTATGCAATATCCCAGCTGATGTGGATGGGCGTTGACCCGTCGCTTATCTGCGATATAACGCATATAGATATGTTCTTCCTCGACAAGATAAAGAAGATAGTCGATTTTGAAAAGGAGATGGAGGCGAATCCCGGCTCCGACATTCTTCTGCGCGAGGCAAAGCGCCTCGCTTCTCCGATTCGTATATCGCCGAGCTCTGGAAAGAGAGCGAGGACAGCATATATGAGCGCAGATGCAAAGAGGATATCTTCCCGACATACAAGATGATCGACACCTGCGCGAGCGAGTTTGACAGCTATGTGCCCTATTTCTACTCGACCTACGCGAGCGAGAACGAGTCCGTTGTGTCGGACAAAAAGAAGATAATAGTCTTAGGTTCAGGTCCTATCCGTATAGGACAGGGCGTTGAGTTTGACTATTCGACCGTCCACGCCGTCCATGCCATTCAGCAGCTCGGCTATGAGGCGATAGTAATCAACAACAACCCCGAGACCGTTTCGACCGACTATACCACTGCCGACAAGCTCTATTTCGAGCCCCTGACGACAGAGGATGTCATGAATATAGTCCATCTCGAAAAGCCGGAGGGCGTTATAGTCACCCTCGGCGGTCAGACTGCCGTCAACCTCGCGGCTCCGCTTGCAAGGCGCGGCGTGAAGATAATCGGCACCGACTGCGACGCCATTGAGCGCGCCGAGAACAGAGACGCGTTTGACGCCGTTATAAAATCTCTCGGCATCCCGAACCCGAAAGGCGAGGCTGTTACGGATATCGAGACCGGTGCGGCTGTTGCCGCGCGCATAGGCTACCCCGTGCTTGTGCGCCCGAGCTTCGTGCTCGGCGGCAGGGCGATGGAGATAGTCGCTAACGAGACTATGCTCAGAAAATATCTCAAGAACGCCGTTGAGGTCGATGAGGACAAGCCCGTGCTCATAGATAAATATCTTATGGGCAAGGAAGTCGAGATAGACGCCATCTGCGACGGCAGCGAGGTGTTCATCCCCGGCATAATGGAGCTCGTTGAGCGTACCGGCGTTCACTCGGGCGACAGCACGAGCGTATATCCGCCGTTCTCTATCTCTCAGAAGGTCAGAGACACGATAGCCGAATACACCACAAAGCTCGGACTCGGCATAGGCATAGTCGGTCTGTTCAATATACAGTTTATAGTTGACAGCGACGAGAGCGTCTATGTTATCGAGGTCAATCCCCGCGCTTCGCGAAGCGTGCCGTTCCTTTCAAAGTCCACCGACTGCAACCTTGTCCGCATCGCGACAAAGGTTATGCTCGGTCAGAGCCTGCGCGACCAGGGCATAACCGATATGCGCCTGCCCGACGGCAAGCGCTGGTATGTCAAAGCCCCGGCGTCTCGTTCGAGAAGCTGACCGGCATGGACGCATATCTCTCGCCCGAGATGAAATCGACCGGCGAAGCGATAGGCTACGACAAGCGCCTGAACCGTGCGCTCTACAAGGCTCTTCAGGCGTCCGGAGTCAAGATGAAAGAATACGGTACTGTAATAGTCACGCTTGCCGATGAAGACAAGGAAGAGGCTCTGCCGCTCGTCAAGCGCTTCTATCACCTCGGCTTCAATATCGAGGCGACCGCCGGAACCGCGGCGTTCCTCAAGAAGCACGGCATACGCACCCGCGTGCGCGGCAAGCTCAGCGAGGGCAGCACCGAGATCCTCGATTCTATCCGCGCGGGCTATGTCAGCTATGTTATAAACACGCGCGCCATTCTCTCCGGCGTCCACTTTGAGGACGGCGTTGAGATCCGACGCTGTGCCGTCCAGAACGGCGTGACGATATTCACCTCCCTCGACACCGTGAAGATAGTCCTCGATGTTCTTGAAGAGATAACCCCCGAGATATCGACCATAAACGGCGACGGCGAGAACTGATTTCAACAACCCTTAATTATATTAAAAGACCTCCCCGAGCGGGAGGTCTTTTGCTTTTGCTGAAAATAAACCGCCGAACGGCACGAACCGACGGCGGATCGATATTTTAATTTACGCCTTGCCCTTTTGCAGCAGTACTCTCAGCGATCCCTCAAAGACGAGCTGGTTAATAAAAAACGCCTTTATGTCGTTCGGACTGCAAAACTTTTTCCTGCGCCCTGCGGAGAGCGAGGTCTGTTCTCTTATCGTGCGCGAGACGAAGCCGACGCAGGTGTCGCGCCCGCGCTGCTTCGGGATTATCCGCAGATAGAGCAGTGCAAGCCCGATGTAGCTGTACTTATATTCGTCGGCGTTCGAGGTCATGTGCTTTATGATGCGCTCGACATTGCGGAGCTCCGCTTCCGTTACGGGCAGAGCGAACAGCGCGCAGGGGACATCTGTGCCTTTGTAAGTCGGGTGGAGGTCGAAGTCCTCGGTCATGAATCCGCGCTTGCCCGTGAAGCTGAAAAATTTCGGGTAGTGTTCATCCGTGCTTATCGACATGTGGGAGTATTCCCAAAGCCCTATTCTCTTTATAGTCCGCGAGACCTTATCCGGATAGTCGGTGAGCATAATATAGACGGTGCGGTCTTTTCTGTTCATTCGGCATACTCCCCCTTGTAATATTTTTTAGTATATGCTAACATTATAAACAACTAAAGTTGTTTAATCAAGAAACTATTTTGTGAATTGGTAAGATAAACGACTAAATATAAAAAGAGGCGTTTAAATGGTGAATAAAAATGATCTGAGATATATCAAAACGGAGCGGCTGATAGTACATACATATGTCGATCTGCGCCTGCGCGACCCGTCACCCGTCAAAGTCAGCGATCTGTGCCGGGAGGCGCTGATAAATAAAACGACATTCTATTCCCACTATGACACCATGGAGAGCCTGCATCGGCACATCTGCCGCGAGACCGTCGCCGATATCCTCGGCCGCTGCGACTGCGCCCGGATGGCGTTCAGCGATACATACGCCTTTGTTTCAGAGCTCGTCGGCGCGATATCGCGCGAAGAGCGGCTCATCCGCGCGCTCTACGGCGACGATATAGCTTCACTGCTCAACGACGCGGAGGAGGCTCTTTTCAGAATCTATCTGCATGACGACGACGAGCCGGAGCGCAAAGAAAAAATAATCTTCTGCATCGGCGGAACATCAAGATTATTGCTCATGAACCCGGACGAGCACGGCATCCGCGCGGCGTCGGAGCTCATACGCACCGTCTTTAATCTCAACGAAAACAGAACATAAAAATCTTCAGCGCCGAGGTCACAAATTGTTTACAAACATATTGTTGACAATCGCGCGCATATATGTATAATGTGTAGCGTGCTACACTTAATATTGCTGAAAACAGCTTTGCGTAAAGGAGATCGCTATGGAGCATATCGGATATTTTTTCAAGCGTATAGATAACCGTTTGAAGTCGAACGCCGATGCAGGACTCGGCAAGCACGGGCTGACTTTTGCGCAGTCGCGGATCATAAGATTCCTCGCCGAGCGCGGAGGTCAGACAACCCAGAAAGAGATTGAAGACTACGCCCATGTCTCACATCCGACGATTGTCGGCATAGTCACGCGCATGGAGCAGAGCGGCTTTCTCAGCACCTGTACCGACCCGTCGGACAAGAGAAACAAGGTCGTGCGGCTGACCGATAAGGCGAAAGACATCAATCTCGAGATACGCCGTTCTATCGACAACGGCGAGCGGGCGATGCTCAGATCGTTCAGCGAAGAAGAAGTCGAACAGCTCCGCGGATATCTCATAAGGATATGCGATAACCTTGATATTGACAGCAGCCCCGGCTGCAAACCGGAAAGTGGAGCAAAGAAAGAAAAGAGGGAGTGAGAATATGATAAAAACTTTGTTGAAGAGCATGCGCCAATACAAAAAAGTATCATGGGCGACTATCTTTTTCTCCGCGTTTGAAGTCGTGTTCGAGATAGTTATCCCGCTTTGTATGTCGGGTCTTATCGACAACGGCATCGAGGGCGGCGTGATATCCATGATATGGAAATACGGTCTTGCGCTGCTATTCCTTGCGGTGTTCCAGATGGTGACGGGAATGCTTGCGGCGTTCCTCGCTCGCGCGCGTCCGCCGGGTTCAGCGCGAATCTGCGCAGCGATATGTATGATAATGTTCAGACCTTCGCATTCTCGAACATCGACAAATTCTCGACCGCGTCGATAGTCACGAGACTGAGACGGATGTCACAAATATTCAGAACGCCTATCAGATGCTCATAAGAATAGCGATACGCGGACCGGTTATGCTGATTTTCGCCATGATAGTCTCGTTCAGAATCGACAGCCAGATTTCGCTTATGTTCATTGCGATTATACCTGTCCTCGCGGCTCTGCTCGTGCTGATAATCATCAAGGTGCACCCCGTGTTCAAGCGCGTTTTCCACACCTACGATGATCTTAACAACGTCGTTCAGGAGAATGTGCGCGGCATAAGAGTCGTCAAGTCCTTCAATCAGGAGGATCACGAGATAAGCAAGTTCGAGAAGATATCCGAGAAGATATATAAAGACTTCGCAAAAGCGGAGCGCCTTATTGCGCTCAACTCGCCGATCATGCAGGTCTGCATGTATACCTGCATGATTCTGATCTCATGGCTCGGCGCAAAGGCGGTCATCGCCAGCGGCAACAACGCAGCACTCGGTCTGACTACGGGTTCGCTCACCGCGCTGTTCACCTACGCCATGCAGATACTCATGAGCCTCATGATGCTCTCCATGGTCTTTGCCATGATGATAATCGCGAGCTCTTCCGCTCAGCGTATAGCTGAGATACTCAACGAAAAGACCGATATCTCGAACCCCGCGAACCCCGTTCTCGAAGTCAAAGACGGCGAGATAGATTATAAAAATGTCAATTTTGCCTATGCTTCAAAGGCGGACACCAAGGTGCTCGACAATGTCAACGTGCATATAGCCTCCGGCGAGACGGTCGGCATAATCGGCGGCACGGGTTCGTCGAAGTCTTCGTTCGTCCAGCTCATACCGCGCCTTTACGATGTAACGGGCGGTGAAGTGATGCTCGGCGGCGTGGATGTTAGAAACTACGACCTCGACACCCTGAGAAACTCGGTCGCAATGGTGCTCCAGAAGAACGAGCTGTTCTCCGGTACAATAGCTGAGAACCTGCGCTGGGGCAACGAGAACGCGACCGATGATGAAATAAAGCACGCCTGCGAGCTCGCTCAGGCGGATGAATTTGTCAGCGCGATGCCCGACGGCTACAACACCTATATCGAACAGGGCGGCGCGAACGTCTCCGGCGGTCAGAAGCAGAGGCTGTGCATAGCGCGCGCCCTGCTCAAGAATCCCAAGGTGCTCATTCTCGACGACTCGACAAGCGCCGTCGATACCCACACCGACGCGCTGATTCAAAAGGGACTTTCGCAGTATATGCCCGATACGACTAAGATAGTCATCGCCCAGCGCATAAGCTCGGTTCAGAACGCGGACAAAATACTCGTATTCGACAACGGCAGGATAGTTGCCCAGGGCACGCATGACGAACTGCTGAAATCCTGCGATATCTATCGCGAAGTTTATGAATCCCAGCAGAAGGGAGGAAACGACGATGAGTAAGCCTATGCCCATGCACGGCGGACCCAAGGGCATGCCCGGCGGACCCGGAATGCAGCCCAGAAAGCTCGACAAGAAAACGCTCAAGCGTCTGCTCTCTTATCTCAAGAATTATAAAGGCACGATAGTCCTTGTCACAATCTGCATTCTGCTCAGCGCAGTTGCGGGCGCTGCGTCGTCGATGTTCCTCCAGACGCTTATCGACGATTATATAACCCCGATGGTCGGTCAGTCCTCGCCCGACTTCTCCGGCTTTATACGCGCGCTGATAACCATGGCGGTTATCTATCTCATAGGCACGCTCTCGACGCTTATCTACAACCGCCGCATGGTCACTATAGCGCAGGGAACGCTCAAGACCATACGCGATGAGATGTTCGAGAAGATGCAGCGCCTGCCGATAAGATATTTCGATTCACACACCCACGGCGACACGATGAGCCTCTATACCAACGATACCGATACCCTGCGCCAGATGCTCGCGCAGTCGATGGGTCAGCTGATTTCTTCGGCGTTCACCGTCGCGGCGGTATTCTGCTGCATGCTCTATATCAGCGTCGGTCTGACGCTCGTTGTGTGCATATCGCTGTTCTTCATTATGCAGATAATCAAGAAAGTCGTCGGCAAGAGCGGCGCGTATTTCGTAGCGCAGCAGAGATCCCTTGCGGATCTTGACGGATATATCGAAGAGATGATAAACGGTCAGAAGGTCATAAAAGTCTTCTGCCACGAAGAGCAGTCTAAGAAAGAAATGAAGCAGCGCAACACCGAATGGGAGCACAACGCCGCGAACGCAAACGGCCACGCGACCTCGATGATGCCCATGACGAACGCGTTCGGATATTTTCTGTATATCCTGCTCGCCGTTATCGGCTCTTATATGCTATCGCCGGCACGAAGAATCTCGGGCTGACCGGCGTCAACACGCTGTCTCTCGGCATGATAGCCTCGTTCCTCGTGCTCTCGCGCAACTTCATAAACCCGATATCCCAGATGTCGAACCAGTTCAACTCGATTGTCAACGCTCTCGCGGGCGCCGAGCGAATCTTCACATTTATGGACGAAGAGCCCGAGCCCGATGACGGATATGTTACCCTCGTAAACGCGAAAGAAGAGAACGGCGAGATAGTCGAAGTCAAGGAGCACACCGGAATGTGGGCGTGGAAGCATCCCCACGGCGACGGCACTCTGACTTATACAAAGCTTGAGGGTCAGGTAGTTCTCGACCATGTCGATTTCGGCTACACACCCGAAAAGGAAGTCCTTCACGATATCACGCTCTACGCAGAGCCGGGTCAGAAGGTGGCTTTCGTCGGCGCGACCGGAGCGGGCAAGACCACGATAACAAACCTCATAAACCGCTTCTATGACATAGCGGACGGCAAGATACGCTATGACGGAATAAATATCAACAAGATAAAGAAAGCCGATTTGCGCCGCAGTCTCGGCGTCGTGCTCCAGGATGTCAACCTGTTCACGGGTACTGTTATGGAAAACATCCGCTACGGCAACCCCGAGGCGACCGACGAGCAGTGCATCGCGGCGGCGAAGCTCGCAAATGCTGACGGTTTCATCCGCATGCTCCCGGACGGCTACAACACCGTACTCAAGGGCGACGGCTCCGGACTCTCGCAGGGTCAGCGTCAGCTGATATCGATAGCCCGCGCGGCGGTCTCCGACCCGCCCGTCATGATCCTAGACGAGGCGACATCTTCGATAGATACGCGCACCGAGGCTCTCGTCCAGGGCGGCATGGATAAGCTGATGAAAGGGCGCACGGTCTTTGTTATTGCGCACCGCCTCTCGACCGTCCAGAACTCGGATGTTATAATGGTGCTCGACCACGGCAGAATAATCGAGCGCGGTATATGATTCCGACGGATATAAGATTCTTGCCAGCGTCGTCGAAGAACATATAGCCGTTGAGCCCGAAGCGCTCTGCGGAAGAAGCGAGATGCGTGAATGTCTTGGGCGTGAAGTGCGGCATGTTCAGAAGATACGCATACATATTGATGAGCACATATTTCCAGTGGAACTCCGAATGAGTGAAGTCGTTTATCGTCAGCGAATACTGAATGCCGAAGTCGAGCGGATTGTCGAAGCGCAGATAGTTATATATCATCTGCCCGAGGGCGATAACGCCGAGCGGAACGAGGGCGACAGCCGCATATTTGAAGAACGTGCGGGTCTTCTGCTTCTTTTCGAGTCCGTCGAGCGCTTTTTTGAGTCCGCCCGCGAAGAAGAACAGCGCGGCGATGCAATAGACCGCGAGCGTCGGGCGGCAGAGCACGGCATAGCGAGGAAGAACGAGGCAAAGCGAGGCGGACATATGAAATTTTGCCGTCCCAGAGAATGTTCGAGGTCATGAGCAGATACGCGCCGATAGTCACGCACATGAATCCGCCGGAGATGGCGACTCATAGAACAGCGGACGCGCCGCGGAGAACATGATTCCCGAGGACATCAGCAAGGTTATCAGCCCCGCGAGCACCGTGTTTGTCGGCAAATCGCGGAATTTTTTGTCTATCACCGCGAGATATATCTTCGTCAGGAATATTATTCCGACGAGCGCGAACATCAGCGTCGCCCAGCCGGTCGGAAAATAGCAGCCGGTTATCAGATGATACGGCAGGAACAGCGCGATGACAGGACCGATGCCGTAATAAGAATAATATTTGCCATTATACAGGCAGTGATCCCAGAGGAAGTTGCCCGCGCCTATTTCAGCATCACGCCTTGTGTATTCATAGGGATTGTCCATTTTGAGCAGATCTTCGTCAGGCTCTTCGAGAAGGTTCACCTGATGATGCTCAAACGCGTCAACGAGCTCTTTGGTTATCTGGTCGCCCTCCTGCGAAGTGAAGCTGTAGTGCGTGGTCGACCAGCCTTTTTGCAGATTTGTGAATGTGAGATACACCGAAAATACCATTGCGGCGGCGGTTATGACTGCCGCGATGCGGGTGCAGTTGACTCTGTTGTCGGAGAATTTCTTGCGCGTTCCGGCGGGATTCGCTATAGCATAGATGATAATTATGGCGGCAGCAGCTATGAGCAGATATGTCAGGATAATTTCCGCTATGTGCAGCGCGCTTATCGACTGATTGAGCGTGATGCCCTTGAGCGTTGCGCTGTGATAGTCGTCGAGAGATATCTCGAGTCTGAGGCGCGACACTTCGCCGGAGAAGTTGCAGGTCATGACATTGTCGAGCCCGTTTTCGAGCGTGAGCTTTGCGATATTAGTGCGGTAATATGAGCTCGTTGAATCGGCGAAATCGACATAGACCTTGCCGCTGTTTGCCGACTCTCCGAAGTCGATATCAAACCCTATCGAACCGACGCGCGCGTCAATGCCGGTAAACTCTATCTCGGAATAGCCCTCGCCGAGGGTTATCGTGCCGTCGTCGTTATAAGTAATATTGGCTCCGTCTGCGCGGGAGAGATCGAGCGGCTGCTCTTTGTATCCTCCGAGAAGCCTGTTTATCGGCGTGAAATTCATCACGCACAGGCTCACGACCGTTACTATAACAAACAGAACGGCAACGCATACGGAAAGCTTTTTCAGAAATTTTCTGTTTTCTCTGTCCATAGGCACCTCACAAGTTTTTTGAAGTCAGCTAATTATACCCTATTCGGGGCAATTTTTCAAGTTTGTTGTTAAATCCGAAAAAGCGGAGTTATATAAAAAGACACGGCTCACATAAGCTGTGAACCGCGCCTTTTCTATTTTGCTATTCGATTAATACTTGACGTTGGTTATCTCAAGATAGTTGTCGAGAACCGCATTGCCGGAGAACCTGCTGCCGAGCACCTTGCCTGAGCCGGTGATAAGGACGTGCATATACTGATAGAGATCTACCATATGATTGGTCTTGGGGTTGTAGGTGAGCACTGCGGTGCAGTCATAGTACTTGAGCGAATACTCAACATCCTTGACGACCTTCGTGACGTTGGGGTCGTTCTGGAGGGTGTTGTCGATATCGGCCTTTGCAAGGGGGCTGAACATCGTTCCGGTGAAGCCCTTGGAGATAACGCCCGTCTTGGGATCGCAGGGCTCGGGGTTGATATCCGCCTTGAGGACTATCGTGATTTTGTAGTTGCCGTTCGAGAGAACCTCGCACTTTGCGCTCTTTATCTTGCTGACATCGGTCAGCGTGCAGCCCTTTGTGGGATGCTGGTAGATCGGGAACCACTTCATGTCGGTGCCCTTCGGGTTGTTCTCGTGCTTCTTGCCCTTTGCATCTTTTTCGCTGGTCATGAACAGCTCGGCAACGGGAAGAGCCGCGTTGATAACAAAGCCGTCAAAGTTTCTCTTGTCCTTGGGCAGGGTCTGCCACTCGGACTTCTCATAGCCGACCTTGCTGCTCTTTGCGAGATTGAGAACGTCTCTGTAAGCGGCGAGGATCTCGGCATAGCTCTCGGGCTTGCCGTTCGAGGGCTTTGCGGAATTGTCGGCGGGAGCCTTGGTCTCGATAACGGTGTGCCCCTCTTTGTCGGTCACTATCTCGGTCTCGACTGCGGTATCGTCAGAGGCTGCCTCGGAGCCGGGCTCCGTGGAGTCATCGGAGACGACTTCGCCGTTGACGGCGGTGTCGCCGGCGGCAGTTGTGTCGTTGTTATCTTTGTCCTTCTTGCAGGCCGCAAAGCTTGCAATCATGGCGATCGCGAGCAGAAGAGCGCGATTCTCTTGAGATTCTTATTCATTGTTTCCTATCCCCTTAGAAAAATCAATATTTGAAGCTGGAATAGCTTACATACGATGTTCCGGTAGCGGTGGGCTTGCCGATACCGATGTCGATGTTGACGGTGATATCAAACTTGACATCGAGCTTGACGAAATGACCGGTAGCGGCGTCGATGGTTGCGGTAACGACTGCGCCCGAGTAGCTCTCGGTGACCTTTGCGCCGCCGTAAACTTCGTCGATGGCGTCATAGATGCAGCTGGCTCTCTTGTGGTCATAGTAACCCTTGTCCTTGTCGCCGACGCAGATTCCGCTCTTGTCGAGGGGAGCGTTGCAGGTCGCGGTGCCCTTGGTTGCATAGGAATTGCCGTTCTTGATGTTGATGGTGATTATGTAGTTCGAGCCGCTCTGCTTGCAGGAAGCTGCGGTGACGTCGCCGGTGCCGAGGGTCGAAGCTCTGAGAAAATACTTGTTTGTGTCGGTATCCCACTGACCTTGGTGACGGTCTCGTTGTAGGCGTTCTCGGCACCGATGCCCATGAACTTGTAGATAAGGCTCTTGAACTGCTTGACAACAGCGTTTGCATCGATCTTCTCGTTCTTGGTCTCTCTGTGCTTTGTGAAGCCGACCTTGCCGGAGACGGCTGCCTTTGTGGCGGCATTGTAATAGTTGAGGATATCCGCGGTGCTCGAGGGGGCCTTGTTGCCCTTCGAGGTGACTACGGGAGCCTTGCCGCTGTCGGCGGGCTTGGTCTCGATGACCTTGCCGGAAGCGTCGGTAACGGTCTCAATTTCAGTGGACTCGGCAGAAGCGTCCTCACTTGAGGCCTCTGCGGGGGTGCTTTCGTCGGAGACGGTGTTGTTCGCGTCTGCGGAACTTTCGGAGGGGGCTGTGGAATCGCCGTTGTCCTTGTCGCTCTTGCACGCCGCGAACGAGAATATCATCGCGAGGACAAGAAGCAGGGAAGCGATCTTCAGAAGATTCTTTCTCATGTCAAAAACCTTTCATAAAATATTTTCGGGTATTTCCGCCCGTTTTTTGTGCTGCACGTTACAAGGCAACACAGCGCACTATAAATTTACACTAATTAACTAATAATGTCAAGTAAATTTTGATAAAAACAAAATTAATAACGCCGTGTTTTTATGCAAGATAACATCATAGACTGCCTTTTAGTAATAGATTGTTTACATTCGCTTTTATTTATAAAGTTATGGAATTCCGCCGAAAGTTATGATATAATATCAAGGTATATGTGCTCCGGCGCATAAGATACACCCCGAAAGGAGTCTGCGGCATGGCGGAGAAAAAGCTCATCTCATGGAATGTCAACGGAATAAGAGCGTGCATCGGCAAGGGCTTTTCCGAGGCTTTCGCGGCGCTTGATGCGATATCCTCTGCCTGCAGGAGACGAAGGTTCAGGCTGGGCAGGTCGACTTTGCGCCCGAGGGCTATCACTGCTACTGGAACTACGCCGAGAAAAAGGGCTATTCCGGCACGGCGGTCTTTTCGCGTGAAGAGCCTCTGAGCGTGTCATACGGCATCGGCATTCCCGAGCACGACCGCGAGGGGCGCGTGATAACGCTCGGATTTGAAAAATTCTATTTCGTCTGCGTCTATACCCCCAATTCGCAGGACGGGCTCGCACGGCTCGACTACAGAATGACATGGGAGGACGCGTTCAGGGACTATCTTCTCTCGCTCGACAGGGACAAGCCCGTAATAGTCTGCGGCGATATGAATGTTGCGCACAACGAGATAGATTTAAAGAACCCCAAGACGAACCGCAAGAACCCCGGTTTCACGGACGAAGAGAGAAGCAAGATGACCGAGCTGCTCTCCGCGGGCTTCACTGATACATTCAGATATTTCTATCCCGACGTCGAGGGGCAGTACAGCTGGTGGAGCTACCGCTTCAAATCGCGCGAGCGGAACACGGCTGGCGCATCGACTATTTCCTCTGCTCCGAGCGGCTCAACAGCCGGCTTACCGGCGCGAAAATACATCAGGAGATATTCGGCTCCGACCATTGTCCGGTCGAGCTGACTGTCGATATATAAAAAAGCGCCGCCGAAAAGGCGACGCAGGAAAGCTTGATTTTATATTGAGTTTTCGCTGAAGTCGATAACGAGCTTGTCGCGCTTCATCTCGAGCTTCGTGTATTTCACTCCCGCGGCGTCGAACATTCTTTTCGATGCGCGCACGCTGTCGGTGTTGCGGTACTTGTCGCTGATATAAATTACCTCTTTTATCCCGCTCTGGATTATCGCCTTGGCGCATTCGTTGCAGGGGAAAAGCGCGACATAGACCTTGCATCCGCGCAGGTCGCCGCTGGCGTTCAATATCGCATTGAGCTCTGCGTGGCAGACATAGGCGTATTTTGTGTTAAACGCGCTGCCCTCGCGCTCCCACGGGAACTCGTCGTCGTCGCAGCCGGAGGGGAAGCCGTTATAACCGACGGACATTATCCTGTTTCTGTCGTTTACGATGCAGGCGCCCACCTGGGTGTTCGGATCCTTGCTCCTGCAAGCCGAGAGCATCGCGATCCCCATAAAATACTCGTCCCACGAGATATAATCGCTTCTTTTAGGCATTTTTCACCGCTCCGTTTCCCTTATAATAGCATAATATATCAACCCGATATTAACATATCCAAGCCGTTAAGGCAAGAAGAAATTTTTGAGGTGACTTTCTATGGGTCTTTTAAAGAAAATTTTCGGAGACTACTCTTCGAGAGAAATCAAGCGTATCACGCCGATAAAGGACAAGGTGCTCGCGCTTGACGAGGAATATTCAAAACTCACCGATGAGGAGCTCAAAGCAAAAACCCCTTATTTCAAGGAGCGCCTCGCCAACGGCGAGACCCTTGACGATATCCTGCCCGAGGCATTCGCCGCCTGCCGCGAGGCTTCGTGGCGTGTGCTCGGGATGAAGCACTTCCCCGTGCAGATTCTCGGCGGTATCGTTCTGCATCAGGGACGCATCGCGGAGATGAAGACCGGCGAAGGCAAAACGCTCGTCGCAACGCTCCCCGCTTATCTCAACGCGCTCTCCGGCAACGGAGTCCACATCGTCACGGTCAACGACTACCTCGCACGCCGCGACAGCGAGTGGATGGGCAAGGTCTACCGCTTCCTCGGGCTCAAGGTCGGTCTGATAATCCATGAGAAGAACAACGACGAGCGCCGTGAGGCATATGCCGCCGACATAACCTACGGCACGAACAACGAGATGGGCTTTGACTATCTGCGTGACAACATGGTGCCCTACAAAGAGCTCAAGGTTCAGCGCGGACACTCCTTTGCAATAGTCGACGAGGTCGACTCGATACTTATCGATGAGGCGAGAACGCCGCTCATCATATCCGGCCGCGGCGACCGCTCGACCGATCTCTATAAGCAGGCGAACGCTTTCGCCCGCACGCTCAACTTCGAGCGCATAAAAGAGCTTCGCTCCTCTTCGAGACTCGAAGACACCGCCGACCAGGTCAGCGAAAACTGCGACGTCATAGTTGACGAAAAGGCGAGAACCGCCGTGCTGACTCAAAAGGGTATCGCAAAGGCGGAGAAGTATTTCAATCTCGACAACCTCATGGATCCCGCGAACATGACCATACAGCACCACATCAACCAGGCGATAAAGGCCATAGGCGTCATGCGCCGCGATGTTGACTATGTCGTGAAGGACGGACAGGTGCTCATAGTCGACGAGTTCACCGGACGCATCATGCTCGGCAGACGCTACAACGAGGGTTTGCATCAGGCGATCGAAGCAAAAGAGGGCGTCAACGTTGAGCACGAGAGCAAGACGCTCGCAACCATTACATTCCAAAACTACTTCAGACTCTATGACAAGCTCTCCGGTATGACCGGTACCGCAATGACCGAGAGCGAGGAGTTCCAGGAGATATATTCGCTTGACGTCGTGGAGATCCCGACGAACAAGCCGATGATAAGAAAGGACATGGACGACCTCGTCTACAAGACCGAGCCCGCGAAGTTCAACGCAGTCATCGATGACATTGTCGAGCGCCACGAAAAGGGTCAGCCCGTGCTTGTCGGTACGATATCCATTGAGAAGTCGGAGATTCTCAGCAAGCTCCTTAAAAAGCGCGGCATAAAGCATGAGGTGCTCAACGCCAAGTATCATGAAAAGGAAGCGGAGATCGTCGCGCAGGCAGGTAAGCTCGGCGCGGTCACGATAGCCACGAACATGGCAGGACGCGGAACCGATATCATGCTCGGCGGTAACGCGGAGTTCCTTGCGAAGTCCGAGATGCGCCGCAAGGGCTACAGCGAAGAGCTTATAGCCGAATCGACCGGCTTCGGCGACACGGACAACGAGGATATAATCAGCGCGAGAGAGGAATTCCAGGCTCTCGAGAAGAAATATAAGAACGAGATCTCCGGCGAGGCGGAGCAGGTAAGACAGGCGGGCGGCCTCTGCATCATAGGCACAGAGCGCCACGAGTCCCGCCGAATCGACAACCAGCTGCGCGGACGGTCCGGCCGTCAGGCGACCCCGGTGTTAGCCGCTTCTACCTGTCGCTTGAGGACGATCTGATGCGCCTGTTCGGCGGCGAGCGCGTGACAACTATAATGAACACGCTCAGAACCCCCGAGGATATGCCGATAGAGTCGAAGATGATCTCGAATGTTATCGAGAGCTCGCAGAAGCGCGTCGAGTCGCGCAACTTCTCGGTGCGTAAGAGCGTCCTGAGCTTCGACGATGTCATGAACCGCCAGCGTGAGCTTATCTACAAGCAGCGCGACCAGGTGCTCGACGGCGAGAACCTCAAGCCCGTTATCCTCAAGATGCTCGACGAGTGCATCGCCGAGTCCATAGATTTCTATTGCCCGAAGGCGCTCTCCCACGCCGATTGGAACGTGGTCGGTCTGCGTGAGAAGTTCCTCGGATGGCTGACTACCCCCGAAGACTTCGTCGACGGCTTCGACCGCGACGAGGCAAAGGAAGAGCTCATTGAGCGCGGACACAAGATTTATGACGAGCGCGAGGAGCTCATGGGCGTCGACGAGAACGGCGTGCCGATAATGAGAGCGCTCGAGCGCATGGTTCTGCTCAAGATGGTTGACAGTAAGTGGATGGATCACATTGACGCCATGGAAGAGCTCAAGCGCGGCATAGGACTCCGCTCCTACGGTCAGCAGGATCCCGTTGTTGCGTTCAGACAGGAGAGCTACGATATCTTCGACGAGATGACCATGTCTATCCGCGAGGACACCGTCCGTCTGATGATGACCATCATGCCCAAGAACGAGGAGGACACCAAGCGCAAGCAGGTGGCGGAGATAACCTCGACCAGCGGCGCGTCCGACGGCAGCGAAAAGGGTCGCACCGTCCGCAAGGGCGCAAAGATAGGCCCGAACGATCCCTGCCCCTGCGGCAGCGGCAAGAAGTACAAGAAGTGCTGCGGCGCGGTGAACAAGTAAAATATATAAATGTATTCCCTCTCCGGATGAGCTTCCGGAGAGGGAATTTTTCGGTATCTGGTAGGGAGAAGTGAATTGAATTTTTCGTCGGAATCTATCAGGCGCCCCTGCAAGGGGAGTCGGCGTTCAAGATATGCTTTGCAGGATGCGTGCCGGTATAGTATAAATTTCGCAGGCGAATAATATCCACCGCCTTATAAATATTCGCGCAATAAAAAAGGAGACACTCTTTCGAACGTCTCCCTTTTTGTATTTTATCGGTTGTCCGATTATTTCATAGCCTCTTCGACTGCAACAGCGCAGGCGACGGTCGCGCCGACCATCGGGTTGTTGCCCATGCCGATAAGACCCATCATCTCGACATGCGCCGGGACGGAGGAAGAACCTGCGAACTGGGCGTCGGAATGCATACGACCCATGGTGTCGGTCATGCCGTAGCTGGAGGGGCCGGCTGCCATGTTGTCGGGATGCAGGGTACGGCCCGTGCCGCCGCCGGAAGCGACGGAGAAGTAGTTGACACCGTTCTCGACGCACCACTTCTTGTAGGTGCCTGCGACCGGGTGCTGGAAGCGGGTCGGGTTGGTGGAGTTGCCGGTGATGGAAACGCCGACGTTCTCAAGCTTCATGATAGCCACGCCCTCGGGAACGTTGTCTGCGCCGTAGCACTTGACGTCCGCTCTCGGACCGTTGGAATAAGCCTTCTGCTCGGTGACGGTGACGGTCTCGGTGTAGGGATCGAACTCCGTCTTGCAGTATGTGAAGCCGTTGATGCGGGAGATTATCATTGCGGCGTCCTTGCCGAGGCCGTTGAGGATAACTCTCAGGGGCTTTGTTCTGACCTTGTTTGCGTTGAGGCTATTTTGATAGCGCCCTCAGCGGCAGCGAAGCTCTCATGACCTGCGAGGAAGCAGAAGCACTCTGTCTCCTCGGAGAGGAGCATCTTGCCGAGGTTGCCGTGGCCGAGGCCGACCTTGCGGTTTTCGGCGACGGAGCCGGGGATGCAGAAAGACTGGAGACCGATGCCGATTGCGGCAGCGGCGTCGGCAGCCTTGACAGCGCCGCTCTTTATAGCGATAGCGCAGCCGACTGTGTATGCCCAGATAGCGTTTTCAAAGCAGATGGCTGGGTACCTCTGACGATCTTGTCGCAGTCGATGCCCTTTGCAAGAGTGATCTCTTTGCACTCCTCGATGGAGGAAATGCCGTACTGAGCGAGAACGGAGTTGATCTTGTCAACTCTTCTCTCATAGTTTTCAAATAATGCCATTGTCCGTATCCTCCTTACTCTTTGCGCGGGTCGATATACTTGGCGGCCTCGGCGAATCTGCGTAGGTGCTACCGACTTGTCGTATGCGGTCTGAGCGTCGTCGCCCTTCTTGATGAAGTCGGTCATCTTGCCCAGGGACACGAACTCGTAGCCTATAACCTGATCGTCCTCGTCGAGAGCCATTCTGGTGACATAGCCCTCAGCCATCTCGAGATAGCGGACGCCTTTGTATCTTGTGCCGTACATTGTACCGACCTGCGAACGAAGCCCCTTGCCGAGATCCTCGAGGCCTGCGCCGACATTAAGTCCGTCGTCCGAGAAAGCGGACTGGGAGCGGCCGTAGACTATCTGGAGGAACAGCTCGCGCATAGCGGTGTTGATAGCATCGCAGACGAGGTCGGTGTTCAGAGCCTCAAGAATGGTTTTGCCGGGGAGAATCTCACTTGCCATAGCTGCGGAATGGGTCATGCCCGAGCAGCCGATGGTCTCAACGAGAGCTTCCTCGATGATGCCGTCCTTGATGTTGAGCGAGAGCTACATGCGCCCTGCTGGGGAGCACACCAGCCCACACCGTGGGTGAAACCGGAGATGTCCTTTATCTCATAAGCCTTGACCCATTTGCCCTCTTCGGGGATGGGAGCAGGACCGTGGTTCGGACCCTTTTTGACAATACACATATTCTCTACTTCTTGAGTATAATTCATACACGTAGTCTCCTTTCGTTTTGTGTATCCCGTACAGAGCTATTATATCAAAAAAATACAAGCGTATCAATTACTTGGGACAAGGTTTTTGAATTTTTTGCATTGTTACAATCGTTGAGGGCTTTTTCGGTCAAAAATTATTTATTTTAGTCGCAAACCCGCCGCCGCGGTTGTAAAGAGCTGAGGTTTATGATATACTGAAAAGGGGAAAGGGGAGGACAAAATGAAGCTCTACATCAAGCAGAAGGTCTTTTCGCTGACTTCAAAATTTACAGTGAAGGACGAGTCGGGAAACGACAGATATTTTGTCGAGGGCGAGTTCTTCTCCCTGCGCGGCAGGCTGCATATTATGGACGCGCAAGGCGAGGAGATAGGGCAGATATACCGCCGGCTGATGACTTTTCTGCCGCATTTTATCCTCGAGATAGGCGGCGAAGAGATAGCGGAGATAGTCAAGGATTTCTCTTTCTTCCGCCCGAAATATTCGCTCGAAAACACCTCGCTCAGGGTCGAGGGCGATTTCTGGGCGCATGAATATTCGCTCTATGACGGCGACAGGAATATTATGAACATCCACAAGGAGTGGTTCACCTGGGGCGACAGCTACGAGCTCGATATCCTCGACCCGGACTATGAGCTGATATCGCTCGGCATAGTCCTCGCTATAGATACTGCCATGCGACGGCGAATACCGCCTCGTCGGCTTCGACTTAAATCAAAGGAGAAAAGATGAAGGATTATCATATTTTTGCAAACCACGCCCATGTTTTCCCGGAGGAAGCGAGACCGGGCTGCGGGATAGATTCGCTCAAAAAGCTCATGGACGAGTGTTCTATAGAGCGGGCGGTCTGCTTCGCGCCGTTTCCGTCGCAGTATAAAGAATATAACATGCCCGGCGACTGCATAGCTGGCTCGCGGGCGCAATAAAGAACGACGATTCTCTCGTCGGCTTCGGCACGATAGATTTTGATTCCGGCGATATCACGGGGCAGGTCAACAGAATAGCCGATCTCGGCTTCAGGGGAATAAAGCTCCACCCGGCATATCAGGAGTTCAATATTATGGGCGACAAAGCGTGCGAGGTCTATTCTGCCGCCCAGGAGAACGGGCTGTTTCTGTCGTTTCACACGGGGCTGCACTGGCACCGTATTGCGGACTATCAGCCGCTGCTCTTTGACGAAGTCGCGTGGAACTTCCCGCGCCTTAAATTCAGCATGGAGCATGTCGGCGGGTATCACTTTTTCCGCGAGGCGCTGGCTGTTATCTGCAACAACCATCACCGCGCGAGCGATCCGAGGCGCGTATACGCGGGCTTGACGAGCATTATGCCGGACGACAACGGTCTGCCGGATTATTGGACTCTCTCGGATGATGAACTGCTGACGCTCATTCATCAGGGGGATGATGACTGCGCGATATTCGGGCTCGATTTCCCATATAAAAAAGCTGACTACGCAAAAGCGCTGATAAACAGAATAATCTCCCTCGACATCTCCGAAGAGGCAAAAGAGGGAATACTCGGAAAAAATCTTGAGCACGCGCTCGGCATGGACTGAAAACGGAGAAATATATGCTTATAGTTACTGCAAACTGCAAAAACACATTTGACTCATATCTTAAATATGTCCACTACACGGACAGCAAGCGCAGAAAGACTCGCTTTTCGGGCGCGACCGGCTGGCTTCTGCTCGCCTGCGCCGCGGCCGTTATAGTGAGCTTTGTGAAGGTCGGCGGCAATATCTTTCTCTATGTCGTGAGCGCCGTTCTCGTGCTCTGTGCGGCGGCATATGCCTATATCCAATATTTAGCGCCATACAGGGCGTTCAAAAAGCTCGACAAGTCGTTCTTCGCCGAGCAGGAGTTCGATTTCTACGAGGATAAGCTGGAGCTTATCGAGCACGGCGAAAAGAGCATAAAGCGCATCATACCGTATTCAAAGATACAGAAAGTCTGCATCACGAAGCACGCTTTTTATATCTATATCGCCGCAGACAGTGCGTTCATACTTTCGAAGACCGCACTCAGCTCATCGTCGACTGAACGCCTGAAAAATTTGTTCAAGGATAAAGGCATAAAGACAGAGGAATAAAAGATAAAATGAAATTACGGGGCTGCCGCATTTAACTTAGTGCGGCAGCCCCGATTTGTTATATTTTTTACACTATTCCCTGCGCCATCATTGCATCGGCGACCTTGAGGAAGCTGCGATGTTCGCGCCGACAACGAAGTTGTCCTCGTGTCCGTATTCCTTTGCAGCGTTTGCCATGTTGTGATAGATATTTATCATAATGTTGTTGAGCTGGTGATCGACTTTTTCAAACGGCCAGCTGACGCGCGCGCTGTTCTGGCTCATCTCGAGCGCGGAGGTCGCGACGCCGCCCGCGTGCCGCCTTGCCGGGGGCAAAGAGGATTTTGTTTTGCAGGAAAACTTCTGTAGCTTCCGTAGTCGAGGGCATGTTCGCACCCTCGCCGACTGCGATGCAGCCGTTCTTTATCAGCTCTTTTGCGTCCTCGGCTCCGAGCTCGTTCTGCGTGGCGCACGGGAGAGCTATGTCGCAGGGTACGCCCCAGACCTTTTTGCCCTCGTAAAATTTCGCGTTCGGGCGCTCTTTGATATATTCGCTTATCCTTGCGCGGCGGACTTCTTTTATCTGTTTGAGCGTCTCAACGTCGATGCCGTCCGGGTCATATACAAAGCCGCTCGAATCGCTCGCAGTTACTACCTTTCCGCCGAGGCTCAGAGCCTTCTCTATGGCGTAGGTTGCGACGTTGCCCGAGCCGGAGACGACGATCGTCTTGCCCTCGATCGAGTTCGCGTGGTTCTTGAGCATCTCCTCAACGAGATATACAAGGCCGTAGCCCGTTGCCTCTGTTCTCGCGAGCGAGCCGCCGAACGAGAGCCCCTTGCCCGTGAGCACGCCCTCGTACTGCCCGGTTATTCTCTTGTACTGGCCGAACATGTAGCCGATTTCGCGCCCGCCGACCCCGATATCGCCCGCGGGAACATCGGTGTTCGGACCTATGACGCGGTAGAGCGCGGTCATGAAGCTCTGGCAGAAGCGCATTATCTCCATCTCGCTCTTGCCCTTGGGGTCGAAGTCCGAGCCGCCTTTGCCGCCGCCGATGGGGAGTCCGGTCAGCGAATTTTTGAATATCTGCTCGAAGCCGAGAAATTTTATAATGCTCATGTTGACTGAGGGGTGGAAGCGCAGACCGCCTTTATACGGACCTATCGCGCTGTTGAACTGAACTCGGTAGCCGCGGTTTGTGTGAACCTTGCCCGCGTCGTCCGCCCACGAGATGCGGAAAACCGTCGCCCTCTCCGGCTCAACGAGCCTTTCGAGCAGCGCCCAATCCTGATATGTCCTGTTCGCCTCGACAACCGGGCGAATGGAATCGAGAACCTCCGTCGCAGCCTGAACGAACTCCGGCTGAGTCGCGTTCTTCTGCTGAACGTGAAGTATCATGTCGTCAATATAGCTCATATTATCACTCCCAAAACGATTTGCGGCGATAAAATAAAAAACAAAAAAATATATCCCGCCGCCAATGCCAAATATTTTAATATACCGCGCATAAAAATGCAAGCTAATTTATAAAAGTTTCAAAAATTTAAGAAAATTAAGTGAATTTAGCTGTACTACGGTACAAAATGCAATTTATATAAAACTTCATTCAAAATTTGTAATGAATGGCAAATGTGGCTTTAAATAAAATTGACATATAATCATAAATATAATTGCATATTAACTATCATTGAACAATACTTCATAAACGCTCCGTTATCGTTGAAATTTTATGTTAATTGTGCCGATTGCGCTTTTGTGTCATATTTTTCGGCATATTCGACCTGACTTGCGGCAAAATACAAGATAGCAAATATATCGGCAGTTTTAATGAGCAATATACAAATTAAACCAAAAATTAAATCTAAAATTGTATCGCAGTTTATTTTTTTGCATGACAAAAGGCGGCGCCGAAGCACCGCCCCAAAGTCTATCTTTTTATGTTTCGTCGAACATTCCGAATCCCGCGACCTCGCTCACGGGGACGGAAAACACGACTGCACCCGCATCCGTGTCCGCGCCCGCGCGGGTCATTATCGAGCGCATGATGTCCGCTTTCTGCTCCTTGCGCGCGACGATGAGAATAACCTCTTTTTCTTTTGCTATCGATACGCCGAGGAACTTTTCGCTCTCGGGCGAGGTGGTGCCCTTGCCGTGGAGCACCGTGCCGCCCATCGCGCCTGCGGCGCGCGCCGCGTTCATGACGGCTCCGTGCGTCCCTCGTTGGCTATCGCGACAATCAGTTCATATGAAAAATTGAATTCGGGCGTGTATCGGGCATCCTGCCGCCCGTCGTTGAGATATGCCAAGATTTTTCCTCCTCCAACGCTTTTTATGGGCACAGCCCATGCGATGCCGTGACCGGGCACGCCGATATACAGCGTGCGGCGCAGCCTGTTCATGTATTCTTTCGTCTTTTCTTCGCCTGCAACTGAAAAGACTATCCATTTTTCCGTCGAATCGATGCCGAGCAGATCGCGCATACTCTCTATCGCCGTCCCGCGCCCGTGCAGGGCGACGGACATCGGTATCTCAAGCTGGGCGCAGATATCCGAGAGCTTCTTGAGCGCGTCGGGGTTTATTACAGTCATTATGTAGTTCAACCTGTATGCACCTCCCAAAGCTCGATAATCTCGTCGTCGGCAAAAGTTTCGCCTTTCTCTGCGGCTTCCTGCGCCTTTCATATATGACGCCGACCGCCTGGATTGATATCAGCGGCATCATCGCGACTATCGCCACGACTCCGAACGCGTCGCTCAAGGGATCGCCGCCGAGCGTCTTTGACGCACCTATCATAAACTGGAGCATGAATGTCGCCGTCATCGGACCCGACGCAACGCCGCCCGAGTCAAAGGCTATCGCCGTGTAGATATCCGGCACGAAGAACGAGAGGATTATGGCGATAAGATACCCGGGCACGAGGAACCACATGACCGATATACCTGTTATAACTCTTATCATCGATATGCCCATCGCCGCAGCGATCGCGACCGAAAGGCTGTATTTTATAACTTTTCCGGGAATCGCTCCCGCGCTGACTTCTTCGATCTGCTTTTCGAGTACGGCGACCGCCGGCTCCGCGGAGATAATGAACCAGCCGAGGAGCATCGACAGCGGTATGAGCAGATATTTCATATTGCCTTCGGCGAGCTTTGCGCCGAGCACCGCGCCGAGCGAAGAGAAGCCGACGTGACGCCCGTCAAAAACAGCACGAGCCCGACATATGTATAGGCGACGCCTATTGTTATTCTCGCGACCTCGCGCTTTGAGAGGCGGAGAGAGAAATCTGGAAGATATAGAATATCGCGATTATCGGCAGCAGAGCCACCGCCATCTCTTTCATATAAGAGGCAGCGCGG
>ENA-OQEN01000194-OQEN01000194.1-human-gut-metagenome-genome-assembly--contig:-NODE-194-length-26952-cov-4.021510_pt1 | contig 26952 bp, 26 predicted proteins | sample MGYA00242791_ERZ504627 | MGnify/ENA primary metagenome ERZ504627 (study PRJEB26092, sample SAMD00036316) | human gut metagenome | host: Homo sapiens | study: EMG produced TPA metagenomics assembly of... | reverse complement strand
CCTGCTGCGGACGTGGCTGTCTTGCCTGACCATTTGTGCCCTGCTGCGGACGTGGCTGTCTTGCCTGACCATTTGTGCCCTGCTGCGGACGTGGTTTCTTCACCTGTTCCGCAACTTCTTCCTCCGTCATGGTTTTTACACGTTTTTTCTGTGCATTTTCCACCTTCGGAATCGCCTTTACATAATAATAGTAATCATCATCTTCAAACTGCACGGATTCCTTGTGCGAGTAATCAATCACACTCTTACACATCTGTACAATCACGCCAAGCACACCCCCGAGAATCGCGCCGAGTACCAGACTGCCCGCCGGAACGCTGACGTCAACCAACATGCCGCATACCATAAATACCAGAATCGTAAATACGCTTCCAACACCGATCGCGACATACCATGCATAGTCAAAATTCAACTGATGAATGAGTGCCGTCACCATAACGATAACCACAAATGCAATGATTGCAAGCAGCATTGCCTTGTCCTTCATCATACCATTTACAATATAGGAGTATCCCTGAAAATCCGCATCCTCACCAAGAAGGATGGTTGCTCTTGCCTCTTTCGCATACTGTGCAAAATAATAAATTACCACACCAAAGGCGGCTGGAACCGCTCCAGAAAATCCTGCAAAGATTGCTACCATAACAGGCGCCGCAAATGGAATCTTCAGCATATATAAGATTGGCACCAATGCCAGTACATATCCCGTGTTCTGGAACATCCGAATATAGGAGCAATACATCACAAGGAATAACAACAGGCACAAAACGCCTACGTCCATCGATACCGAGAAGCAATGAACGGCAACGACAACACCAGCCAGAAATACAACAACCGGTCCTGTCACAAGTGCACAGATCACAGACAATAAAAATGTGATAACACCTCTATGTAAAAACTCACTATATCCAAACAGAGAATTTATACAGGAAAATACAATAAACGAGAAGATAAACCGAAGAATCGGAGTGGTTACCTCATCATATTTTCTCAAAAAATCACGTATGGAATTTCTCACTGCTATCAATCCAGTCATTCGTTTTCTCCCCTTCCTGCACCGTTCGGTGTATTTGTATTATAGACATGATCTTCCCGGTACATACCTTGCTGTTCCTGTCTGATCCGCTCCAGCTGTTCGCGCTCTAACTGCGCGCGGCGTGCGCGGATTCTGCGTCGTTCTTCTTCCATCTCTCGCTGTCTTTGCGCTTCTTCCTGCTGCTTCTCTGAAATACGCTCATTCCGACGCTTTACATTCTCGATAATCTCCTGATTCTTGCGTTCCTGCTGTGCCTGCAGCTGCCGCTGTACCATCTCCGAACGGCTGACATTGGCACGGGATGCCTGCTGTGGCGCATGCGCTCTGGCTGCAGAGACATCATCGGTCGTACGCTTTGTATCGTCTACCATGCGTCGCTGCATCTCCGGCGGATCGTCCGCATGGATCAGTTCTTTCAGGTTAATATTGTACTGTACCAGTCCATTTCTTGCTTTCTTATACCGATAATTATACAGGATAAATGCAAACAGAAAATAGATTGCACAGATGATTACATAGCCACCCAGCATCTTATATACGACCGCAAAATAATCCAGATCATTCAATTTCTCTAAGATACTGTCAAATGTCATGAATATGTATCCTGCAATGACACACCAGTATAGTACTGTCACTGCCACCCATGTTTTTAACACATTATAACGGACATAATCACTTCTATAATATTTACTCACAACCAAGCTTTTGTTCTTCTCATGTTTCTCAAATATCGCAAGCTTCGTCATAAGGATGGTTTTCTTCTCGTCAACCATATCCATACCTCTCAAACCTTTATTCGGCAAAGCCGTTCTTTCTTATCATATCGCATCTTGCCTTTAAAATCAATCTTTGATTCCCTGTACTATTTGAAAATACGGTGAATTTTTAATGCGTAGCATACTTTTTCAAACCATTTATCATATAGCTCAAAAACATCCTGCAGGATTTCCATACCGGATACCCTGCCAGCCGGTAGGTACGATATGTCATCCGTGCCGATTTCAGCTTGTTCCTTGACTTTCCATGCGCGGATAAACGATACTCCAGCAACGGTTCATCGATGCCAACCGCATATGGATATGCCCGCAGCATCTGAAGCCAAGTCAGATAATCCTCATGCACCTCGCTGTGCTGCATCGGATATTTCAGCAGAATCTCCCTTGGTGCAACCACGGAAGAACAGTTGATCACATTCGTTTTCTCCAGCTCTGCAAGTGTGATTTTCTCCGGGGTATGCATGATCGTCTGTGTCAGGCTTCCGTACGGCGTCATCAGCACACGGGCGGTATTGCAAAGACAGGCTCCCGTCTGTTCCAGAAGCTCCACCTGTTTTTTCAATTTTCCCGGTGCAAACCGGTCATCCGCATCTAAAAATGCAATATATTTTCCGTCTGCCTCCTGCACGCCCCGGTTTCTTGACACCGCGACTCCACTATTTTCTGCATTCTGCAGCACCCGGATGGAAATATCTGCCGTCTGTGCCGCGTGCACATCGAGCCACGCCTGCACACATGCCACGGAATCATCCGTTGAGCAGTCATCCACCAGTATCACCTCGTGCACATATTCCTGTGCCACCGCGGAGGCAAGCGCCTCGCATATATACTGTCTTGCGTTGTAACATGGAATGATCACTGAAACCATATTTACTCTCCAAACATCATTTTCATAATCCGCTCGGTCGCGTGTCCGTCGCAGGCACTCATAAATTTCTGCCGGAATTCCTGTACCTTTTTCTTATCAAACCGCTCATCCACATGCTGGATATACTCAATCATCTCTTCAGTCGTCGTGTGGATCGGTCCCGGGACAAAGTCCTTATAATCATAATAAAATCCACGCCAGTCATAATAGTTATCCAGATCAAATGCAAAGAAGATCATCGGCTTTTCAAACAGCGAATACTCAAATACAAGCGACGAATAATCTGAGATACAGATGTCTGCCACAAACAATAATTCCTCGATGCTCATATCATCCGTCAGATCAAAGGCAAAATCCTCGTATCCTTCCGGAATCGCAGTCCGTTTCTTCACAAATGGATGTAATTTAAACAAGAGTATATAGTCCTTGCCCAGCGCATCACCAAATGCCGCAATATCCAGCTTATTTGGTGTCTTTGCTTTTGCAACCCTGCCACGGAACGTCGGTGCATACAAAATCACCTTCTTACCCTTTGCCTGTGGCACTACCGAAAGCAGTTTTTCCTGTGCTGCCTTTTTTGCTTCTTCATCATAGAAGATATCCGAACGGGAAATACCGGTTGGCACAACCACGCCCTTTTTATCCTGCAGCGACATTGCCTCCTCATACGCCCAGACAACCTCTGGGGAGCTGACTGTCACATAGGTGTAATTTCCATGATATGGGTATTTCTCCAATGTCTTTCTGTCATCACCAAAGATCAGTTCTGCGGTACTCATACCGAACTTTTTAAACGCACCACAGCCATGCCAGAGCTGCGTAACGATCGTCTCCTTACGCATTGGAAGTGCCGCGATGACATCCGAAGACTCATTTAAAAAGATATATTTTGCATCTGCGATATCTGTGATCATCGCCTCACAGGCATGCTGATAATCCTTCCGCTTTGAGAATCCGCTGCGCAGGAAATGTGTATGAATCTCGTATTTGTGTTCCTCCTGCACCTTCTTGTACATCAGGGAAAAACTGTCACTGATCTTGCTCTCCCGCACCTCGATAAAGACAACCTTCTTCTCGTTGACCGGTCTTGCCGCATATTTATTATAAAGCTTCGGATAATGCTTTCGCAGCATCTCATAACGGTACATCCTGCGGATCTGCTTTCTGCACGCACGGTACACTTTCCGCAGTGCCCGGTATGGAATCGTCTTCTGAATCGTCTTAAATACAATCGTCTTCTTGAATTTCTTAAACAAGCTTTTCAACATCGTTTCTCTTTGTCTCCTCATGTAAAATATATCGAATCAATCGTTTCGTTGCATTTCCATCACAACAGCTCATATACTGCTCCCGGAACGCATGACGTTTCTCTGCGTACACATCCTTCCCCAATGTGCCAGCAACCGCATCCGCGAGCTGTTCTCCCTCTGTCACAATCGCACCCGGCATATCTTCATAGGAAAGATACCATCCACGGTCTGTGCCATAGGTTTCGAGATCCGGTGCAAAAAACAGCAGCGGCCGGTCAAGCAGCAAATATTCAAATAAAACAGATGAATAATCGGTAATCAGCAGATCCGCCGAAAAAAGCAGTTCCCCCGTCGTAAGCGGCTGAGACTCTCCCCGTTTCAGCATATGCGGATGCAGACTTTTTATCACCAGATAATCGGGATTTTTCGCAAGTTCATCGATCCAGGTCTCCCCGATCGTCCGCTCACTCTTGTTCTGCTGTCCGGCATTTCCCCGGAAGGTCGGTGCCCAGACAATCACGGTTCTTCCGTTCCTTGCACCATAGATCTGCTCGAATTTCTCCCGCATCGCACCTTTATATGCCTCATCAAAATAACAGTCTGTATAGCTGCTTCCGTACGCCCGCACCGTCTTCGGATTCTTAATCCGCATCGCCGAGGTAAAAAACGGCCGGCAGTAAGAACTACTCACCGTGACAAGATCATAGTTTTTATAGACATTTCCCTTATAAAACCGCGGGATATCATCCTTTGCATCATAGCCAAACCGCTTGAATGCACCACAGCCATGCCACAGCTGGATCACGGTTGTACCTTTGCGCTTATGGCAAGACGAAACCGGAAGAAAATTATCCTGCAGGATCACAAACTCTGCCTGTGCATACAACTTCATAAATGCAAGCATCCGCCGCATACCTGCCTGCGCAGACATCGCCTGCAGATCGAAGAAATCATCCACTACCGTCAATCCTTCCTGCAAGAGCAGTGCATCGTGCAGCCGCTGCATCGACGGCGGGCATGCTGTCTTATGTTCATCCGCGAACACAACAAACCCCCTTGTCACAGGCTTTCTGCAGCAAATAAAATAGTAGATTGGAAACAGCACATGCTGTGCGATCATTTTTATAATCTGTTTGATATAAAAACCCATATTATTCAATCATCTCTTCATAGACAGGAGCTATCTCATCGATATCTCCAAATGCTTTCATTTCCCCATGCTCCAGAATCATGGCCTTGTTGCAGATACGTTTCACCTGGTCCAGATTATGCGATACAAAAAGCACCGTCACACCGGTATCCATCATATCGACCAGCTTCTTCTCGCTCTTCTTACGGAATTTCGCATCGCCGACCGACAGCACTTCATCCAGGATCAGAATATCCGGACGCACCACGGTCGCAATCGAGAATCCAAGTCTCGCCTTCATACCGGAGGAATAGTTCTTCAGCGGAACATCTATAAACTTGCCAAGCTCGGAGAACTCCACGATCTCATCGAATTTTTCTTCCATGAATTTGCGCGAATGTCCAAGCACCGCTCCATAGAGAAATATTTTCCGCCCCGGTATACTGCATGTCGAAGCCGGCACCAAGCTCAATCATCGGTGCAAGCACCCCTTGTTTCTCAATCGTTCCCTCTGTCGGTTTGAATACACCTGCAATCACCTTCATCAAGGTTGATTTGCCCGCGCCATTTAACCCTAAGATTCCGACACGGTCACCCTGCTTGACCGAAAAAGTCACATCCTTTAATGCCCAGAACTCCGTGTATGCAATATCATGTTTGACAAGCTTGATAAAATATTCCTTCAGGCTGTCGACCTTTTCCTTATTCAGATGAAACTCCATGCCAACATGGGATAATGTAATTACGTCTTTTCTTGTCTCTTCGCTCACGATATCTCCTCCCATGCCTTACAGATGCAGGATAAACTGATCCTGCTTCTTATTGAATACTGCGATTCCGATCACGATGCAGACAAATGCAAAGGTGAAGGAATAAATCAGCATATGCGCACTCATCGCCCTGCCGAACACACAGTTACGGAAATTGTTGATAATGCAAAACAGCGGATTGAATTTCAAAATCCAGCTTACATTACTATTCAAAATCTTCTTTGGGTAATAGAAAATCGCACAGGTATACATAATCAGCATCAACGCAACGTTCCACAGATATTCCATATCCCGGAAATACACGCCGATCGTCGCAAGTATCATACCCGCACCAATGGACAACAGGAACAGATTGAGCAGCGGTACGATGGCAAGCAGTGTACGCCATGTCGGGAACACGCCCAATACCAGTGCAACAACTGCAAGCACCACAAGCGAAATCAGAAACAAGATGTAGTTAAAACAGATATTCGCAAGCGGATACAGATATTTCGGAACATACACCTTCTTGATCATCGCCTCATTCTGACGGATGGACTTTAAGGCAGACGTCGTTGACTGCGAAAACAGCGTATACATCAGCCGTCCGGTCAGGATATAGACCGGAAATGATTTCTCCTTGTGTCCAAGCAGCGTACCGAATACCAATGTCAATACGATCATCGTAAGCAATGGCTCGATCATCGACCAGACGATTCCGAGATACGATCGTCTGTATTTTAATTTGATTCCTTTTCTGACAAGCTCCGTAAATAAATTGTTATATTGACGAAACTCCTTGATTTTTGTTCCCATATTTTTCCTATTCCCTGTCTACATGATTTCCCGAAGCACCTGTACGGTGTGGGAAAGTCCGGTCTTCATATCGTATTGTGGCACAAAGCCAAGTTCTGTCCGAAGCTTTGTCGTGTCAAGTGTTGCCTTGGTCGCCTTCGAATAGCCTGCCCGCTCCGTTGCATCCGGTAAGTCAAACACGACCTGTTTATCTGCGAGATCCGCGAGCTGCTTTGCCACATCGCGAAGCTGCACATCCGAATCCTTCGAACAGATATTGTATGCCTCACCATCTTTGCCATCTAACATGACAGCAAGGATACCTGCGACACAGTCTGCCACATAGGCATACGAAAATTCCTGTGTTCCTTCGCTCTTTAACACGATATCTTCCTGCTTCACACTCTTTAAGATGAACTGGGACAGTGCTTTTGTATCACTCATCAGCATCGTCGGACCATACACACGGGACAAACGTGGGATTACAACATCCATCTCCATTTGCTTACGGTATGCCTGACACAATGCCTCTCCGGTACGTTTGCTCTCCGGATATCCGGCACGCATCGTGTTGCAGTCGATATAGCCAAGATAGTCCTCTGTGAATTTATCGGTATCTCCACGGTTTTCTCCGTAGATTTCAACCGAAGATAAAAATACAAAACGTTTACAATCCGCTTCCTTTGCATAGTCGAGCAGATACTGGGTTCCAAATACATTTGCGGTGATCGTTCCAATCGGATCACTCGCATAGGCAACCGGGTGAGTGTTGCTCGCCGCATGGATCACATAATCGATCTTCGCTGGCAAAGCCGGATTTCCGACTACCTTCTCATTGATATCCTGCTTAATAAAATGAAACTGTGGACAATCCGCATAGTCCGCGAAACGGGCACGCGCCTTCTCCTCATTTCTGCCTAATATATACACTTGCGTATTTGCCTGATAATGCTTGTCTGCGTACAAAAGTGCATCCACCAAGAAGCTGCCGATCATGCCGGTGCTCCGGAGATCAGCACCGATGCGTCTGCAAGCTCCTGTACCTCGATCATGCTTGCAACGGCACACACATCCTGCATATAAAGTTCACTGTCATATAAATGCATCGTCGTCTCTCCTACTTTAACCATTTATCCTTCTCTGCGGTCAGATAGCCCTTGAAAATCTCCAGATCATCCTTCGTCGTAAGCTTGATGTTCTTGTCCGAGCCCTTCGCAAAATACAGGCGCTCGCCAAGCTCTACCATCATCGTATTCGTATAAGAAGAACCGTAGATACCGATTTCCTCTGCAAACGCTTTCTCATACGCCCACACAAGCTTATCAAACTTGTATGCCTGTGGTGTCGATACGCGGCGCAGTGTCTCACGTGGAATGTATTTCGTTGTAGATGCCTCATCGTCGATCACAAAGATCTGCTCATTGTAAGGAAGGGACGTAACACCATTTCCAAACTCATTACATTTCGCAATGACATCCTCGAGCACCTCATCGTCGACCAGAGGACGGATACCATCATGAATGATGATGTTATCATCTGCGGAGCAGACATCCTTCAAGTTGTAGACACCATTTCGGATAGATTCCTGTGCGCTGTTTCCACCAGAGATCACCCATTTTACCTTTGTAATATTGAACTGCTTGGCATACGCCCATAACACGTTATGCCATCCGTCGATACAGACAACCTCGATTGCATCGATCAGATCATTTCTCTGAAAACTCTCCAGCGTATAGATCAAAACCGGTTTGTCATATACGTTGATAAACTGCTTCGGGATATCCTGTCCCATTCTCTGTCCGGAGCCTCCGGCAATAATCACTGCTACATTCATGTGCGATACCTTTATCCTTTCTCGTTTTTATCCTTTAATGCGGTCTGCTGATTCTTATCCACGCCTTCCGAGCTTTCCTTGCGGAATACGATACGGAAGGTCAAAAGCAACAATTTCAAATCCAACCGATAGGAGTATTCCTGAATATATGTCAGATCCAGTTTCAATTTATCAATCGGTGTGGTGTTGTATTTTCCATATACCTGTGCATATCCGGTCAGTCCCGCCTTTACCTTCAGACGGAAATCAAAATCCGGTACCGACTCCTCGTATTTCTCGAAGATCTCCGGTCGCTCCGGTCTTGGGCCAACCATCGACATATCGCCGACAAACACATTGAACAGCTGTGGCAGTTCGTCCAGATGGAGATTCCGCAGCACCTTTCCGACTGGTGTGATACGGTCATCATCCTTCTTCGCAAGCTGTGCGCCGTGTGCTCCGCATCGATCCGCATGCTTCGGAACTTATAGATCATAAACTGCTTTCCGCCGCGTGTCAGCCGCACCTGCCGGTAAAAGACCGGTCCGTGGTCATATGCCTTAATCGCGATCGCAATGATCAGCATGATTGGGGACGCTACAATGATTCCAACCCCGGATATAAACAAATCCGTTGCACGCTTGAAGAAACGCTGATCTGCCTGCAAGCCGATATTTCTTGACAAAAATACCGGAGTATCTACCAGATGCATATCATCCGAACCTTTCATGATAATATCCGTGATCTTCGGAATGACATAGGTACGGATGGAATGCTTAAAGCAATATTTTAATATATTATTTCGGTCTTCTGATGGCAGATCATACAGCACGACGCCTTCGAAATCCAATACATCCTGCTGGATCTTCTCCATACCCTGCTGATAGTTTAATACCTCACAGATCTGATAACGATCACGTCTGGCATTGATCTTAAGAAGGAAATTCTCCGGCGGATAAATACCATAGATCACGATCAGCTTCCGCGGTGGGAAAAACAGCATGTAGATATGCTGGATCAAAATCACCCAGAGCGTCTCAAACACAATCTGTATGATTACCATTATGATAACCGGAAGCACGTTCATATAATCACGCGATACCATGCAGATGAAAATATACGCAACGGCTCCACCGATCACGATTGCAAGTCCATGTGACAGACACAGATCAAGCACGCGCATATAGCTTAATTTATATCCATTGAAGCTTTTGGTGATCAGAAACAGAAAGACGGCATACAACCCGATCACGACATAATTTCCCCGAAAGAATAACGGATTGTGATACTCTCCAAACCAGATCACGCCAAATGATACTGCCTCAAATACCCATATGATCAAATTCGCAAGCAAACTCAATGCTCTTCTTCGTTGTTCTTCTAAGTACATAGTTCCTCTTTTACAAATAAGCTGCGCTCATTTGTCTCTTTCCAAAAACACGACAGTCGCACCGGAGACATAAACTATGTTCCGATGCGACACCCCGCTTTTTATTTAAATTGCTGGATCGGTCGGGTCCCACGTCTGGTTGCCCGGTATCTTCTGCAATGCCGGCTTACCGAGTGGTCCTGGATCACTGGAATTATAGATCGTAATCTTTGTGCCTCTTGGACAATTATCAAATATCCACTTTGCGTCAATAACCTGTAACCGGACGCATCCATGCGATACACGTTTTCCGAGGTTGTTATAGCTGCTTGGAATCAGTGTGCGCGGATTCGTCTTATTATATAACACCGAATGGAATAAGAAATCACCCTGTATCTGAGAACAATACTGTCCCTGTACACCACCCATCAGTGCATTCCAACGCCATTTACCAGCCAGATAGAAGGTTCCAACCGGAGTGGCGTCACCCGGCGAACAGGTCATTGCCTTGATTGGCACGCCATCCTTATAGATCGTGATGCAGCTCTCCTGCTTGTTTACACGAATCTCATATGTATCCTTCGTAATCGCTGGTGGTTCAATATAAACATACGGCTTCGCCGTTGCCCCCGGTGCCTTTCCGCCCTTTTTGACGAGCTGGATCTGGATTGCCTCCATCCGTTTTCCACCATTGGTTGTACCTGCCATCTGTCCATTTTTCGCCCAGTCAAGCCAGCCGAGTGACTGACAATGGACACGATAATAAATATCGTAATATGCCGTGATATCGCCGGTCAGATGCATGCAGATGGCTCGATCCGCTTCGACCGACCTGTCGTACCACTCACACCGTTGTTCGAAACATCCTTTGTCCAGCCAAGGGACTGCACATGGTATTATAGACGATACCTCCTGTTACACCCTGTGTCTTCAAATCAATCTTGATCGCTTCGAGACGCTTACCCTTTCCAGTAGTACCCGCGATTGTTCCACCTGGCACTGTATTCATCCAGCCATAAGACTGTGCATGTACCTGATAATTTACTGTGGCAGCCGGCGTTACCGATGGTTTCTGGATCAGCTTGATTTCGATTGCTTCAAGACGTTTTCCCTGTCCAACTGTGCCAGCTGTATCGCCGCCTTTTGTCCATGAGCTCCAGCCATACGTCTGCATATGTACACGGTATAATACCTCATAGCGATTTGCAAGTTCACCCGTCAGTTCCATCCGGATTGCTTCCATACGCTTTGACTTCCCAACCGTTCCGGCATACTGTCCTTTATCTGCAAGACTTCTTGGGGATGCTCCATTCGTATCGGCATCCACCCAGTTCATCCAGCCATAAGTTTGCACATGTGCCTGATAGCGAAGTCCGCCTGCATAAGATGTCCCATTCTGTTTTAAAGAAATCGCAATCGCTTCGAGACGTTTCCCCTGCCCGGTCGTACCTGCCGTCTTACCATTCTGAGCTGGATTCATCCAGCCGTAACTCTGTGCATGTACACTATATGATACTGTCGGCATCGCCTCCGCTGCCTGTGTGGTATTCGTTGGCAATACGATCACACTGAGCAGCATCACAAGCGATAATAAAAATGCTCCTATTTTTTTCATAATCCTGTACGCGTCCTTGAAAGCCCGCTTCTCCTTCACTTGATTTTTGTAAATCACATAATTGACATTTATTATATATAATTTTCCTGTTCTTGTCACGAACTTTCTATTACATTCTGTTTTACTGGATTGTTACACGAATCTCTGCAGCCTTTCCATCACGGATACGCTGTGCTGCTTCCCCGGATACAGTTGCTGCCTCACAGGACTCTATACTTCCATCAACCGCCACAAGTTCGTACTTTGTAACTGCATACTGTCCCGGAATCAGATCCCGCTTGCTGCCACAGTCATATACAACCTTGATCTTGCCAAACAACGTTGTCTCTACCTTGCCGTCGTCCTTCACAAGATATGCCGGGATTGCCGGTGCAAGCTTAAATGTAAGTGTACCATCCTGCATTGTAAATAACTTCTCGCCGTTCATCATAAGCTCCCACATCTGTAAGAACTCTGCAGTTGAACCACTCAGTCTTGCGACAAAGCCCTTTCCGTGGATCTTCTCATTGAAGTTTGCAGAGCTTACTAAGAAGGATGAATTCTCGAGCGGACTTCTGCCGTATGTCTCATAAGGCAGGAATGGAACGCCCATCTTCTTTAAGTCTGCGAAATACTCTTCATACAGTCCGGACTTCAACAGTTCCAGTAAATATTTGTACTCCATATGCAGCCAGATGGATTCGTTCTCCAGCCAGCCTGGGGAGAATGCACGCGCACGTCCAATCTCGTAAGAGCATTTTGTAAGTGGTGCATTTACCTTGTACATATCAAGCTTCTTGTCATACATATCTGAAGCCTTTACCTTCTCATAAAGTGCTTCCTTCGCCGCATGTGTCTGTGGCAGCTTCAGGTAACGAACCGGTCCCTCTAAGAACAACGGGATATCAACCACCTGCAGATTCTCCGGTGTGATCACGCGTCCTTTTCTGTGTAATCCGACATGCTGTATGCCATATAAGCCGGTGCAATGCCATCTTTCATCGCACAACCAAGTTCAATTCCTTCCTCTACATATGCGATCATGCGGTCAAGAGTTGCAATAAGCGTTGCAGCCGGAATCGTCTCTTCTTTTCCATCAATGCCAAATGCGGTCTTCTCACGATATGCTTCCTTTGCGATATTCACTGCATTCCATACTGCCAGACGGTCACCGCCCTTTGTATAATTCTTAAGTGCTGCATCTGTCTTTTCAATCAGCTCGGCAAGCTCTGCAGGAACGTCTACCGCACGGTCAAACTTCGCAAGCTCCTCACGCAGGAACAATAACATCCGCTGTAATTCGTATGTCTCGCAGACAGAAGAACCGAATAATCCCGGCAGACCATTTAACGCGTCATACCAGCCCGGCTTTCCACCTTCCATCTCGACACCGATGCCCTTCATATCGAGTGCATCGAACTTGAGTGTACTCATCAGCACAAGCTTCGTTGCAAGATTTGAAGTATAAACGTCACCCTTTCCATACGCTGTACGCGCCTTGTCAAATGTTACCTCTGCCTTCTTCTCCTCGTCGATCGAGTTGTACTGTCTGACACCCTTGTCTGTCTTGACATAACGCTTCACACGTGGAAGAACCGTTGCCTTTGACTCATAGTAGGTGTAATCCTTCTCATCAAAGAGCATCGTCTCTTCCTTCTCCGGATAGACAGACAGATATGCATCCACAAGATCGAGATTGTATGTCCAGTGGTCACTCCAGTAGCCCTCACCGAAATCTGCATTCAGATTCTCAACGCTGTGTTCCATCACTACGGCGAAGAACTTGTCTTCCTCAACGGTAAGTCCAACCTTCTTGTTGTAGATCTGCGCATATAATTTACCCGGTGTAAATGGTTTTGCAAACAAGTTTTTCAGAACATCCGCATTCTCAGTTACATAGGAGAGCACTTCTGCTTCTGTCTCCGGCTTTAATGAATATGTAATCTGCTTTACCTGCAATGGATTGTAGCCATCCAACTGCAGCAGATCGTAAAATACTTTGATATTGTAATCGCCGACGAAGTTCGCAAAATAGATATCGCTTCGACGGTTCTGGTTTACATCACGGAAGTTTCCATTTCCCTGTGAATAATATTCCGGAAGCATGGAGAAGAAATTGTAATCACGCTCCACATCGCCGTGCTTTCTGGAATATACATAGAAGATATGTCCGCCCGGAAGCTTCACCGGATATCCGCCACGCAGGACGTTATCAATGTATGTCTGCTTGCAGTACGCATCGAAGACAGGATCTGCTGTTGTCGTTGCAATCGTGTCTGCAAGTTCATTGATGATCGCATCATTTTCTTCATGCTTTCTGGCAAAATATGCTGCATCCAAGCCGCATTTGCAAATGTATGGAACAGCTCCTTCGTACCTGCCTGTCCGTATACAGAGTAGATCGTGTGGCTATCTGTAATCTCCTCATGTGAACATGCAAAGCCTGCCGGTACCTGATTGGCGCAAAGCTGATGCTCTGCTGCAAGTGCAAGTACCTCTGTCTGAAAGAATTTCACTGGCTTTGCCAGACTTGTATCGTAATCAAAGATCAGCTCCGGATCTGCGATGATCGGAAGTTTTTCGCCGTTCTTATTGACAGATACCATGAAGTTTCCTGCCTCTACCTCGGAAACTTCTGCCGCATCGGCAAGTGCGATACGCACACGGTAATATGGGAGCTTCTCGTTTACATCCTCGACCTGCATCCAAGCCTTTGTCGTCTGTGCCGTCTCCTTCATATCCTTTAATGCGATACCATACGGAAGCAGCGCTGGCATACCATCTAACACTTCCACGTCCTTCTTCGCACCAGCGAGATTCGTGATCGTCACAGTACGAACCAGACCGCCGAGACGCTCGTTTGGCATTGTGTAATACAAGACGTTTACTTTGATGCCAAGTGCTTCATTTGTCTCTTCAATCTCCAGCTCGTTCATACCGATGTACATCTTGTGTGGCATATCGTCGTCCACAAACGGCTCGTAGAATGTTCCGTCTACCTTCAGGAACGTGCGGAAGCCCATCGTCTTTGTAAACTGGTAGGACTGATGTGCCGGATAAAATTCCATGATGGAATGATCTTTGTTCTCTGAGCCGAAGCTGCAGATTGCCTGTCCACGGTTAACGTAGAAGTTCCAGAGCGGGGTTCCGTGGATACCGCTGATGCCTGGGAGGAAGCTTGCGAAACAGGACTGTTTGTTGTAGTTTTCTATTACAAAGCGGTTCTTATTGTCAAACATATTTTTCCCTTTCTAAATCGTAAAGGATAATTGTAATCTACATCTCTACGAATGATGGATATTGCAATTCTACGCAGACGCGCACGGGAAGCATCACATCGCTACGCTCTGTGACAAATCGTCGCCATCCATCCTAAATGGAACTCCGTTCCATGGATGTCTCCTCTCGCTCACTTCCACACGCAGCAGACACTAACTCCCTGTGTCTTCATTCTTCAGACACAGCTCGTTAAGTGCTGGCGTGTTCCAATGGTCTGCTTAAGAAACTGTAATATTCATTATTCGATATTCATGTTCCCACAATTATCCTGTATTATTTATAAATATCTGTTATCCTTGTATTCAGACGCTTGTTATTACTTTGCCGCGTTTGCCAATTCTACCAGCTGATTCTTGCCGAGTGGAGGATTGGGGAGTTGTCGTCGCAAGTGTCGCGGTTTTCTACGATCACGACTTCGCCGTCTGTATCCATGATATGGTTATGCCATGTGCCCTTCTTGATGTTGTAGATCTTGTGCGGCTCCATGTGTACGGCTGTAATCTTGCCCGGCTTGTCACCCTCACCTGCAAGGAACAATGTGCAATGTCCCTGTACCAGTACGAATACCTCATCCGTATACAAATGCTTCTGCATTGTCTTTACATTCTCGATCAGCAGGTCGTCACAGAACTTTAAGACTGCGACTCTCCAGCTTTCGTAATCCACAAGTGGTTTGTAGCCTTCCGGCTGAAAATCTATAATTTCAATTCCTTCCATAATTGGTTCCTCCTTAAGCAAGTGTTACTTCGATTGTGTGCTGTGCATCCTTGGAAAGTGCCTCGATATTTGCACGCTTGATCACTGGTGTTCCGGCAAAGTCGTAAGCTGCGCCATCGATTGTGATTGCGCTCACCTTGTAATCAGCCGGCGCCTTCTTCTCTGCATTCTTCATAACGATCTTGACATTTCTGTCTGCAAAGATCATAGAAAGTCCTGCTTCCCCATTTGCATCAAACTGCTCCGGCAGAAGCTGTGGCACAAACGCCAGGTCTCCCATCTGTCCACGCACACCAAACATCTGTGTGATCACCGTTACAAGCAGCCAGCTTGCAGCACCGGTCAGATAGTGGTACACGCCACGTCCCTTGGCATCCACATACTCCGGCACACCCGGATAGATGCGGCTCTTCTCGACATCGTTGCAGTGCTCAAATAATGTATTAAATACTTTATACGCTTCCTTCGCGAAGCCTCTTTGATAAAGTGCATTTCCAAACATCGTTGCCATGTGACAGAACACGGCACCATTTTCCTTGTGGCCATACGCGAATCCAAACATACGTCCAAGATCCATCTTCACCTCATGGAAATCGGTGTTCAAACGGTAACCGCCAACAGAAGCATCGTACAGATACTTATCTGCGGATTTCACGATCTGGGCCACCTGTTCGTTGGTTGCTGTCTTCGACATGATCGTAAATACCTGTGAGGTAAGCATCATACGGACACCGCCATTGATATCGCCCTCAACCGCCTTGCCGGAGTTATCATAATAACCGTTGAAGAAGCCATCGCCCTCTGCAGTCTGTACCCACTCGGTCTTGCGGATGTGCTCACGCATCCAGTCTGCCTTCCCCTTGAGGTTTGCAGCAAGCTCTGATACAGAGATCTCTACCTTCTCACCGGATAATGTATGTCTGCATGTCTCGCAGTAATTCATCAGTACTTCACGCTTCTTCGCTACGTCGTCATACAGATCTGCACCGGATACAAGAAGCTGCTGCATCTCCTTTGCGATCTTCACGGTCTTTTTGCCGGATGCCTCGAATGCTGCAAGCAGTCCTGCGATGTGATCCATATTGTCTGCGTACATCGTTGTAAATGCCACGCTCTCACCACGCTGTGCTGCCATATCGAGTGCATCGTTCCAGTCTGCACCACGCAGGCGGATCTCATTGTGATCTCCGACATCGTAGAAGGAAGACAGATTCTGAATCAGCAGATGCTCTAACAATGTTCCGGAGTATACATTTCCTGCTGCATCCTTCTGCTTTTCACCCTGTGAGATATCCCAGTCTGTATCGCGGTCCTCGCCACGACAGATCAGAAGATCCTTGAAATATGTATTTTCTTCTAACAGGATATCCAAATCTCCTGTCTGATTGATATAAAGCTCGGTTGTCAGATATGGCCATACGCCGTGATCCATCCATACACGCGCGATACCATTACGGTCAGCGATAAATTCGCCCTGCTTGCTTCCAATGATTGTTGCATTTGTACCATCGAGACGCACACCACCGAAGTTGTCGATCAGCATCTGACGCACGCCATCCGGATTCATGATAAGAAGTGCCAGACAATCCTGCCACAGGTCACGCCATCCACGGCCGCCCTTACCATAATCATGATGTGGAAGGAACGAACATCCATAGATCCGACGCAGCATTGGCTGGAAGCTTACCCACTTCATCCACTGGTCGAAATCCTTGTTGCCTGTGTGGTAAGAGACATTGACCTTCTCCTGCCAGTATGCGATTGTCTCATCCATGCCTTGTCAAACGCTTGACACTCAGGAACTTATTTGCAGCTGCTGTAAGCTCTTCTGCGCTGTCGCCATAACCCATTGCGATCACATAGGAGATTGTCTCACCGGCAGCCACCTTCTTCTCTGCAAATACAACACCGCCCAATGCTTCGTAGCCGTCGATGCCTTCGCCCTTTGCATATGGCGCAAGTGGATTCTTATAAAGTGCACGTGGGTTCTCCAGATTACCGCCCTCGCCAATGAAATCCTCTACGATTGGATAATAGCCGATCGGTGTCTCGTTCTCATTTCCACCGAACACACCATAGTTGATCTCGTTGCGCTTATGTCCACGCTCGTCAAATGTCATCGTCGGCTTTACAAGAATGCCTGTCTCATTGGTTGTAATGCGATGAAGCAGAGCCGTTACGTGACGGTGGTCACGGATGTTATCTGCGGATCTTGCATAAAGTGGAATCGCAGTCACGACCTGCATTGTCATTTCCTTGTCTGAAATATTTGTAAGCTCTACCTTCAGGAGTTCGAGCTTCTCACCGCTGATTGGTGACACGCTGGATAGCGCTGCCTTCACACCGTTCTTCTCAGATGTACGTGTGATCTTGTGATGCATGAAGCCTGCCTCCAAATAGGTTGGTTCCTTGTCCTCTGTAAAAAGCTCTGCCTGCTGGGCAGCGGAACGCCCAGTCAATGACCAGAGTGTCTTGCCATTGATCTTGCACCATACATTTCTGGATGACTTGTCATTGTGCAGATTCTCACAGCTCACTGGTGGCATAAGGAATGAATTCTGACTCATCTTCGAGTCACCTGCGAGATCGGGTGCAACCGAACTCATAACCCCTGATTCATTTGCGATTGGAAAATAAAGATAACTAAGCATCTCTGGATTCTCCATAGTAAAGTCGCCCTGATTTCCTACATAATTAATCTTCATTTCAACACTCCTTTTTATAAAAATTCTTATATTATTTTCTTGTTTTTGCGGTTGTCTGACAGTCTCTGCAGACAACCAGATGCGCGCAATCACGCACATTACAATTATATCGTATTTTTCCACATAAGAAAAGAGACGTCTATCATTTACGTCTCTTTTTTAGTAAAATTTTACTCATCATTTTTATTTTCCTGCGGCAGCTTCCAGATATTCCCGCCGAAGAAATCGGCTTCTGCCTGCTCATGTGTCACAAGAAATGTTGTCCTGCCTGCGACTTTTTCCTTCACATACTGCATCACGATCTGCTTCGTCGTGGCATCCAATCCTTTAAATGGTTCATCTAAGATCACACAGTCCGCATCGTACAACAATGCCCGGAGCAGGGCGATCCGCCGCCGCATGCCACCACTTAGTTTCATGACGTTCTGTTTTAAGTCATCCGCCGTGATACCAACCTGTGCTGCCTCCTGTTCTATCCTGCACTTCTGCGCGTCCCTTTGTGCATGCGTCTTCTTACGTTCCAGCACAAGGGCAATATTCTCATAGGCTGAAACATCCTCGCACAACCGGTCTTCCTGAAACAATACAGCTACCCGCTCTGGCATGCCAGTTACTTCGCCGCTGTCCGCCTTTTCTAATCCTAACAGAATCCGAAGCAGGGTTGTCTTGCCACAGCCCGACGCGCCCATGATCACGGTCGTCTCTCCCGATGGGAACTCTTTCGAGATATGGTTTAACACCTGCTTATCACCATACGCTTTCGATATATTTTTTATTCTAATGTCCTGCATCCGTATCCTCCATAAAACGTGAGCACGGATTAAGCAGCCTCGACAGTCCTGCCAGAAATACCTTCTCCGCCACCACGCTGATTACCACAATGATCACCGTCCACGCAAGCAGGTCGTCGGTATCAAGGTATATTTTTGCTGTATAAAGCATCTTGCCGATCGAACCGTTCGGCACGCCGATGATCTCTGCGGCGATACCTGCCTTCCATGCCATACCGGTTGTCACACGGCAGGCAGAAAGAAGAAACGGACGAAGCTTCGGCAGCTCGATATAGCGGAAGCGTTTGCGCCATGGCAGCTGAAAGACTGTTGCGACCTCCTGCATCTCCCGGTTTTCTGCACGTAGTCCCTCTAAGACATTCTGATATATGATCGGAATTACGATCAGGAACGATATGAATACCGACAGATTCCGGACGGACAGCCAGATCAGACAGATCACGACGAACGATGCCACCGGCACACTTTGATCGTCGCCATCCACGGCCACAGCAGCGTCTCTACAACCGGGTGCTTCGCCGCCAGATAAGCAAGCAGGCAGCCAGAATCAACCCAAGCAAAAAACCGCCTGCAATATGATAGAACGAGAACCATATCGCACGCGCAAAGCCCTCCACCCGCCAGATCGTGCAAAGCCGTCTTGCAACTGCAACCGGTGTTACAAGCAGGATCCGCTGGTGGATGAGAAGTGCTGCAATTTCCCAAAAAGTGAGTGCAAGCAACGCTGCACCCACTTTCTTTAATACTTCTTTATAGTTCATATTTACAATCCATAATAAAAATCATCGGCTGGGAGTGTACCGCCAACTGCCTGTGGGTTCTCGTCAAAGAGAATCTGCAGATATCCGCTGACACTGTCCTTCATTTCCTGTCCCTTCAGGAATGTGATATGGCATTTCGGAATCGCCTTCTCTGCGAGCGGCGCCTTCGCCACAATACCATATCCGGCGATCAGCTCTGCCGCATCGGCTGCATTGTCATTTGTATAAGCAACGGAAGCCTCATACTCTGAAAGGAACGTCTCAACTGCCTGTGGATGCTCCTTCACGAAATCTGTCCGGGCAACAACCACACCAGTCACGATATCACAATCCTCGATCTCTGTCCATGCATCATTTAAGTCGATTGCAACGCGCAAGCCGTCAACCTGTCCCATTGCGGCTGTCGCAAATGGCTGTGGTAACATAGCAATCGCTTCAGAATCATTTGCAATATAAGACAGTGCTTCCGTTGTATCTGCACACCACTGGATCGTAAGACCACTATCCGGATCAATGCCATTTTCCTTCAGGATATGACGCAGTGTGTATTCTGGTGTTGCACCCTGTCCGGTTGCATACAGTTTCTTGCCTGCCAGATCCTTAATGCTCTGTACGCTGTCTCCACGCTCCACGATGTTCAGGACTCCCAGTGTGTTAACTGCAAGGATCTGCACGCCACCGTTCGTATTGTTATAGATCACAGAAGCCAGATTCGATGGAACCGCTGCAATGTCGATATCTCCCTTTGTAAGCGGTGCCACAAATGTAGATGGATCCGTCGATAAATCCGCAAACTCATATGTGCCCTTTGCAGTCCCATCTTCAGCATCCTTCATCAGCTTGACCATACCCATTGCGGTCGGGCCGGACATCGCACCGACACGAACTGTCACATTGTCCGTTTCCTCTTTCTTGCCACACCCTGCCAAAAGTGCGCAGAACATAGAAAGAGCCAGCAACAAAGCAAATACTTTCTTCACTGCCGGTCTCTTCTTTACATTTCGTCTCATCTCGTTCATAGATTTGCTCTCCTTTAATTAGTTAAATATGTATTAGATCTTAGCTGTGTTGCATTTCGCAGTCACACCATCGATCATCCCTAATTTGCCGGAAAGCGCACTGGTACACGACATCGGCGCATCCATAACGACGGATATGATAGAAACACCCTTCTTCTCATACGGAAGTCCCATACGGCCGATGATATAGTCTGCATATTCATGCAGAACCGCATTCACCTTCGCCGCCTGATCTCTCTCATATACGATAATACTGATTACGGAAATTCGCTTATCCATAGTACCCTCTTTTATTACTCGCCTTTCCACGCGGGACGAACCCTTGTGCGTCAGAACGAAATGAAACAACTTTAATCTTCTTCAATATGCTCGCAACCCTGTGCGATAATTGTGCGGACATGTTCATCCGCCAGAGAATAGAAAATGGATTTTCCTTCTCTTCGGTTCTTCACCAGTTTATTCTGCTTCAAGATACGAAGCTGATGTGAGATTGCGGACTGTGTCATGCCGAGTGCTTCCGCCAGATCACACACGCACACCTCTGCCTCGAATAATACGAACAAAATCCGTATTCTCGTCGAATCGCCGAACACCTTGAAGAGCTCTGCCAGATCATACAATTCTGTCTCACTTGGCAGCTTCTCATTCACAATCTTCAGCAGATCCTTGTGTACCTCGTGACTCTCACAACATTCAATCATTTTCTGTGTCTGTGCCATAGTATCCTCATTTCACACTAAAGTTTCTTTACAAACAATGTACGGATTGCATTTAACACTGCCAGTATCATAACTCCGACATCTGCAAAAATGGCAAACCACATATTTGCAATACCAAGTGCGCCGAGTACTAGACAGATTACTTTAATACCAATCGCGAAATAAATATTCTCATATACGATACGGATACATTTTCTTGAGATCCGGATCGCCTTCGAGATCTTCAGTGGATCGTCGTCCATCAATACGATGTCGGCAGCTTCAATCGCTGCGTCGGAACCAAGCGCGCCCATCGCAATACCGATATCGGCACGTGAGAGAACTGGTGCGTCGTTGATTCCATCACCCACAAATGCAAGTTTATCCTTTTCCGACTTTTTCGTCAAGAGTTCTTCAACCTTTTCTACCTTATCGCCCGGAAGCAGCTCACTGCATACCTCGTCGATTCCAAGCTGTGCAGCTACATGATCTGCCACATTCTTGGCATCTCCGGTCAGCATAACGGTCTTCTCAATACCGGACTTCTTCAGTGCGGCGATCGCCTCTGCCGCATGCTCCTTGATGACATCGGAGATCAGAATATGTCCGGCGTATTTACCATCAATCGCTACATGGACAATCGTTCCAACATGGCTGCAGTCGTGATACTCGATACCGAGCTTCTTCATAAGCTTTGCATTTCCAGCTGCAACAACCTTTCCGTCCACCTTTGCTGTCAGACCATGACCACCGATCTCCTCCACGTCACTGACGCGGTTCTTATCGATCGGCTTGCCATACGCACGCTGTAAGCTCTTGCTGATTGGATGGGTGGAATAGCTCTCTGCAAGGGCTGCATACTCAAGCAGCTCCTCATCCTTATATGGACTGTGGTGGATACCATTTACCTCAAATACACCCTTCGTCATCGTACCGGTCTTATCAAATACGACGATCTTCGTCTGCGACAATGTCTCTAAGAAGCTTGAGCCTTTGACAAGGACACCTTCCCGGCTCGCGCCACCGATTCCTGCAAAGAAGCTAAGCGGAATACTGATTACCAGTGCACATGGACAACTGATTACAAGGAATGTCAGGGCACGATATACCCAGTCGCCCCATTCCGGTGCAAGCCCCATAAATGCCATCCGCACGATCGGCGGTAAGATGGCAAGTGCCAGAGCACCATAGCAGACTGCCGGTGTATAGATCTTCGCAAACTTCGAGATAAAGTTCTCGGAACGTGATTTTCTGGAGCTTGCATTCTCTACCAGTTCCAAAATCTTCGATACCGTCGACTCGCCGAATTCCTTCGTCGTACGGATCTTCAAAAGTCCGGTCATGTTGATGCATCCACTGATGATCTCATCATCCACGCTTACTTCCCGCGGTACACTCTCACCGGTCAGTGCACTTGTATTTAAAGATGATGTTCCCTCAACAACGACTCCATCGATTGGCACCTTCTCACCCGGCTGTACAACGATAACCGTACCGATCTCAATCTCATCCGGATCAACCTGCTCAAGCTCTCCGTCCTTCTCTACATTTGCATAGTCCGGGCGGATATCCATCAGATCACTGATGTTCCGGCGGCTCTTACCAACGGCGTAGCTCTGAAACAGCTCTCCAATCTGATAGAAGAGCATAACCGCAGTGCCTTCCTTGTAATCACCGAGTGCGATCGCGCCGATGGTGGCAACTGCCATCAGGAAATTCTCATCGAAAATCTGTCGGTTCAAAATTCCCTTTCCTGCCTTCTTCAGGATATCATATCCGATTACAAAATACGGAATCATATACAGTCCGAACCGCACGTATCCTTTCACCGGGATAAACTGCAAAGCGATCACCAATACCGCTGCAATAATGATCCGAATCAATACCTTCTTCTGCTTCTTCGTCATAGCCGTCACTTCCTATCTCTGTCTGCTTCTTCTACTTACTTATGCACACCTGCTGCATCTGTGCAGATCTCTTATAAGAAGATCTCGCAGTCATCCTCTACCTTCTTGCAGTTCTTCAGAACGTCCTTCATAACTGCCTTTGCATCTGCACCTTCTTCAAACTCTACGATCATCTTGAGTGCCATAAAGTTTACAGTTGCGTCCTTGACACCAGCTGTATTCTTAGCAGCGTCCTCCATCTTATTTGCACAGTTTGCACAATCAACATCAATTTTGTAAGTTTTCTTCATCATCATATCTCCTTTTTTCTCGATATCATATGAACAATTATTCATATGTTTTTGTTTATTATAGCATTCCTTTTTCAGATGTCAACTATCAATTTCCATTTTTTCCTGTTTTTTTATCACGCAGATCATTATGACAAGCAGGATCAAAAATGCTGCCAGACTTCCTGCCGCTCCCAGACTGATTCCACGCCCGGATAAATCAAATTTTGCACTCACACCAAGTACAGCCGTCACCGCTAACAGAATTCCGATCAATCCCTCTCCGGCGATCAGTCCGGAAGAAAATAAGATTCCATCCTGCACATACGCCTCATTCTTTTTCCTTTCATAAAATGCGCGCAACAGACCGCCAACCATGATCGCTGTTGACAGATGAATCGGCAGATACAATCCGATAGAAAAAGGAAGCACCGGAATCCCAACGATCTCAACCGCAACTGCGATAAATACGCCGATCAGAATCAGTCCCCACGGCAGATAATCTCCCATCACACCTTCCACAACCAGCTTCATCAATGTTGCCTGCGGTGCCGGAAGCTCCGGATCACCAAAGCTCCATGCTGCCTGCAACAGATACAGCACACCACCGATTGCAAGTCCGGAAACAACCGCCCCGATCAGCTCTCCAACCTGCTGCTTCCACGGTGTTGCCCCGACGATAAAACCAGTTTTCAAATCCTGCGACGTATCCCCTGCCATTGCCGCGACAATACAGATGACCGTTCCCATTGAGATTGCAACTGTCATTCCTTTTAATCCGGTCTGCCCGGTTAATTTCAGCACAAAGGATGCAAGCAGCAATGTCGCGATTGCCATACCAGATACCGGATTGTTCGAAGAACCGACAAGACCAACCATCCGTGCACTGACGGTTGCAAAGAAAAATCCAAACACGGCAATAAAAAGTGCCATCGGCACAGACAGCCGGATCTGTGGCATCACACACAGGAACAACAGGATTGCCACAATTCCAATGATCACATACCGCATCGGAATATCACGTTCTGTCCGTTCCCTTCCCGTATTCCCATAGCCACGCACTGCCTTACGGAAGGTCGTCACGATCAATGGCAACGCCTTTACAAGGCTGATAATTCCGCCTGCTGCAACTGCTCCGGCTCCAATATAGCGGATATAGTTTCCCCACAATTCCCATGTGGTTAAAGTGCCGATTGCTCTCGTCGCTGGAAACAAGATATTATCCCCACCAACCAGCACGAACGCCGGCATCAGCACGAGCCAGCCAAGTACCGCCCCGCTCAACAGATACGAAGACACACGCGCGCCGCAGATATATCCAACACCCACCAATGCCGGTAGCACATCGATACCAAAGCCTGCCCCACGCAGCTTCCGGCTTTCAAAATCGACTTCACTTGGAAACAGCTTCAATCCGTCTGCTAAAAATTTATAGACAGCTGCCGCGAGCAATCCTTTTAATACCTTCTTTGCTTTCGCGCCACCCTCTTCTCCAGCAAGCAGCACCTTCGAACATGCCGTTCCTCCGGGTATGGCAGGCGGTCATGTTCTTCCACGATCAGCGCGTGGCGAAGCGGCACCATGAAAAGCACGCCAAGCAGACCGCCGCTTATGGCAAGCATCGCGATCGTAAAAAAAGACGGCATCGCCGTGCCATGCTCCTTCGCCCACATAAACAACGCTGGAAGCGTAAAGATTGCACCTGCCGCCAGCGATTCTCCGGCGGAGCCGATTGTCTGTACCATGTTATTTTCCAGAATCGAATCCCGCTTTAACAACAGCCGCACAATCCCCATCGAGATCACGGCTGCCGGAATGGATGCGGATACCGTCATACCGACACGCAGCCCCAGATAGGCATTGGCACCACCAAATACAACGGCAAGTAAAATTCCTAAAATAAAAGCTGTCGGTGTAAATTCAGTTGTTTTTTTCATTGTCTGTTTCTCCCTGTTTTTATACTTCTTCACAGATACAGTTTTTCCCATTTTTCCTGCATACATACATTGACTTTTTCCGTCCATCTTATGTATAATTGTAAATAAAAAAAGCGCGAATGGCAGACACATTTCACGACAGAAGGGAGCGTATATTTATGAACAAACAGGTCATTATTTCAATCGGACGAGAGTATGGAAGCGGCGGACATGTAATCGCAGAAATAATCGCCAAGCATTACAATATTCCACTTTATGACAGAAATATTCTCGACGAGCTTTCCAAGGAAACTGGAAATTCTTACGATGTCTATAAGAAATACGACGAAAAGCCAGCAAATCCTTTTATCACCAGAACGGTACTCGGACAGTCAAACTCCGTAGAAAAGATTATTGCAGAAATGCAGTTTAATTTCCTGAAGGAAAAGGCAGAAAGCGGAGAATCCTATGTAGTACTCGGTCGTTGTGCCGAGGACATCTTACAGGATAATGATGGACTGATCTCCATCTTCCTTGTCGGCGACACCGATGTGAAGCAGAAGCGAATCATGGAAGTCAAGCATGTATCCGCAGACGAGGCGCTCACAAAAATGAAACGCCACGATAAAAGCCGGAAGCAGTATCACAATTCCTTCTCCTCTGGCAAATGGGGCGATTCCCGGTACTATGATGTCTGCATCAATACCAGCCGCCTTGGTCTGAAGCTTCAGCAGAAGAACTGATTCGCTATATCGACGCCAGAGTAGCTGCCATGTAATTGAATTCATACATTGATATATTTACATACAAAAAGAGTCCTGCAAATCCGCAGGACTCTTTTTTGATTTCTTATATTATTTGATAATGCTTGCTCTTCCATCGTTCAAAGGCGTTGCACTCGGTGCTTTGCTCCCTTTGGTACGAGCACGATCTGAATTCCTTCCAGACGCTTTGCATATCCAACTGTTCCAGCTGTCTGCCCATTCTTCGCCCAGTTCAACCAGCCGAAAGTCTGTGCGTGTACACGGTAGTATACATCATATTTCTCAGCAAGTTCACCAGTCAGTTTGATCTCGATTGCCTCCAGACGCTTCGCCTGTCCAGTCGTTCCGCTGACTACTCCATCGCTAACCCAAGGCTGCCATCCCAATTTCTGCACATGCGTATGATAAGTCACACCACCATCTACACCAAGTGCTTCATTGTTGACCTGAATCCGGATTGCCTCCAGCCGCTTTGCTTCTCCATATGTTCCAGAGAAGGAACCGTCTGATACAAATTGCTGGTTGCCATAGGTCTGCACATGCGTTGCATAATTGATCAAGCCCGGCTGATCACTCTTCGATGCAGCCTTTCCGTACTGTACATAAGAAACAGCGCTGGTTCCCGAAGATGGCGTCATCCCCTTCGGTACTACGTAAATCTGGATTGCTTCCAGACGCTTTGCAAATCCTGACGTACCAGCGTTTCACCATTCTTTGCCCACCAAGCCAGCCAAAGGTCTGTGCATA
>ENA-OQEN01000193-OQEN01000193.1-human-gut-metagenome-genome-assembly--contig:-NODE-193-length-27020-cov-6.595694_pt1 | contig 27020 bp, 40 predicted proteins | sample MGYA00242791_ERZ504627 | MGnify/ENA primary metagenome ERZ504627 (study PRJEB26092, sample SAMD00036316) | human gut metagenome | host: Homo sapiens | study: EMG produced TPA metagenomics assembly of... | reverse complement strand
CGCTTGTGGGTCAGCTCGGCCAGGGGTTGGTCTGGTCCATGAACTGGCTCAGGGGCTGGAGCCAAAGAACTCCTTGATGGCGGCGGTGACGGGCCGGATGTTGATCAGGCTCTGGGGGTGACGATGTCCAGGTCCTGGATGGTCATCCGCTCCCGGATGACCCGCTCCATGCGGGAAAAGCCGATGCGGAACTGGTTTTGCAGCAGCTCGCCCACGCAGCGCAGGCGGCGGTTGCCAGATGGTCGATGTCGTCCTTCTGCACCAGGCCGTGGGCCAGGACGTTCATATAGTTGATGGAGGTGAGGATATCGTCGATGATGATGTGCTTGGGCACCAGGCGGTCCGCCTGCAGGCGGCACTGCTCGATAAGCTCCTCGCCCTGATACTGACTCAGCAGCTCCTGCAGCACGTCGAAGCGCACCCGCTCCTTGATGCCGCAGGCCGTCTTGGGGTCAAAGTCCACATAGCGGCTCATGTCGCACATGCGGTTGGTGAAAATGCGGATGATGTCGCCGTTTTCCAGCTGGACCTTCACCATACCCACGCCGATGGCGTCCAGGGTGCGGCAGTCGTCGCCGGAGAGGACGTGGCCCTCCTCCAGCAGCAGCTCGCCGGTGGCGGGGTCGGCTACGGGCTCGGCCAGCTTCTGGCCCTTGGCCTGGGTCCACAGGGTCAGCTTCTTGTTGAACTTATACCGGCCCACGGTGCTCAGGTCATACCGCCGGGGATCGAAGAACAGGTTCTGCATCAGGGTCTCGGCGGAGTCCAGCGTGGGCGGCTCGCCGGGGCGCTGCTTGCGATAGATCTCCAGCATGGCCTCCTCATAGGATTTGCAGGTGTCCTTTTCCATGGTGGCCACAATGCGGGGATCGTCGCCGAAGCGGTCCAGGATATCGGCGTCGGTTTTCAGGCCCAGGGCCCGGATCAGGCAGGTGATGGGCAGCTTGCGGTTCTTGTCGATGCGGACCCAGAACACCTCGCTGCTGTCGGTCTCATACTCCAGCCAGGCGCCGCGGTAGGGGATCACCGTGGACGTCAGCAGGGGCAGGTCGGTTTTCAGGTCGATCTCCTTGCCGTAGTAGATGCCGGGGGAGCGGACGATCTGGCTGACCACCACGCGCTCGGCGCCGTTGATGACGAAGGTGCCGCCATGGGTCATCAGGGGGAAATCGCCCATGAAGATCTCCTGCTCCTTGATTTCGCCGGTCTCCTTATTGTGCAGGCGGACGCTGACCTTCATAGGGGCGGCATAGGTGGCGTCCCGGGCCTTGCACTCCTCCACGTCGTACTTGGGCTTTTCGTCCATGCTGTAGTCGATGAAGCTCAGCTCCAGGTTGCCGGCATAGTCGCCGATGGAGGCCACGTCGGCAAAAACCTCCCGCAGGCCGGTGTCCAGGAACCACTGATAGGATTTCTTCTGGATCTCCAGCAGGTTGGGCATCGCCATGACCTCTTCGTGTCTGGCAAAGTTCTTGCGCAGGGTCTTGCCATAATACTTGTCCTTGGCCATCTTCAATACTCACGCCTTTCTTTTCGCATTTTCTCCGTGCTTTTCCTCAGGGAACGGCCTTCCACCGATTTGACACGCGGGGGCGAGTTGTTTGTTTTCGCACTGTTCCACTTGTAATTTCGGGGGAAAGCTGGTATCATAACAGCAGATTGAAATGGGGCGTTAGCCCCATTTTCCCAATATAGCGTCTCATTGTACCATAGACGCGCCTGCTTTGTCAACATAAAACACTGCCTCGCCCGAAATTTTTTCGTGGCTGCGGTGTTTTTTATTTTCCGCCTCCCGCACCTCCGGTCCATCCGCAGGGGCGGGCGACTCTGTCCGCCCGCATATCCGCACTCCCTGCGGCGCATTCCGTAGGGGGCGGCGTCCCCGACGCCCCAAGGCATTCCGTCATTTTTCCATACAAAAAGCAGCCCTTGGGCTGCTTTTGTATGTCGGCTTGTCAAAAAATCTTTTTGACAAGTTGTTTTCAGAACAGGCCGGGAATGTTCAGCCCGCCGGTGACGGAGCCCATGGCGGACTCCATGGCCTCCTCCGCCTGGCGCAGGGCCTCGTTAACGGCGGAGATCACCAGGTCCTGGAGCATCTCCACATCCGCCGGGTCCACGGCGTCGGCTGAATGGTCAGCGCCGTCACCTGCTTCTTGCCGGATACGGTGGCCTGCACCGCGCCGCCGCCTACGGAGGCGGTGAAGCTGCTCTCCTCCACATTCTTCTGGGCAGCTTCCATATCCTGCTGCATCCTGGCCAGCTTCTGCTGCATTTGCTGCTGCTGGCGCATCATCCCGGCGCTGCCGCCGAACCGTTGCGGGCACTGTATCCCTTAGCCATGTCGCATTCTCCTTTATATTACGAAATATTGCTTATTTGATCTTGAAATTTTCCAGCTGCTGGCCCTGGGCCGCCACCTCATCCAGCTTATCCGGGGTCTTTTCCGCCGGAGGCTCCTCCCAGGGCGGCGTCTGATCTCCGGGAGCCGCCGTTTCCGCCGGAGGCTGGGGCTCCGGGGCCTTTGGGGGAGCCGGTTTTGGCTCCGGGCGGGGCTTCCGGGGGGCGGACTTTTTTCCGGCGGGGGCCGGTGCGCCGCCAACGGTCAGCACCACCCGGACGGTTTGTCCCTCTGCGGCGGAGGCCACCTCCTGGAGCACATGGAGCACCGAGTTGTTGTTCAGGGAGTCCCGGACGAACTCGTTCTGGCAGTACAGCGTCAGGCAGTCGCCGTCCACCGCTCCCTGGACCATGTTCAGAAACACCCGGTGGTTCACCGCCAGGCGGCCCTTGCAGTGCTCCTTCATGGCGTCCCATTTGCCGGTGTCGCCCACCACGCGGCAGCCCTGGCAGCCGCCGGTTCGGGAGCGGGTCTGTTGGCCGGACGCTTGGCAGGCGGTTCCTCGTCCGGAATATCGAATATCCGTTCCCGGTTCCCGGGCTCCTGGGGCAGGGGCGGCTCCTCCGGCATGGGAGGGCGGTCCTCCGCCGGTTCGTCCCGGCTTATCCCGGTGCTGTCCCGGGACACAGGGGCCGGTTTCGGGGACATCCCGCTGTTTTGCGGGACAGTTTTTATTGAAATTCCGTTAGATATCTGATCCTCCAGCCGGTCGATCCGCTGGCTCAGGGCCGTAAGGTCGCCGGAAAGACCTTCGTCGCACAGGCGCAGCAGACACAGCTCCGCATCCGTTCGGGGCTGGAAGCTGTCTCCCAGCCCGGCGCAGCAGGCCTGGATGGTCTCCGTCAGATACAGAAACCGCCGCATGGGCTGGCTGCCGGAAAGGGACTTCAGGGTCTTGGTATCGTATATACCCGTCAGCAGGGCGGCGGCCCCGTCGGGGGCGGCCTTGAGAATGGTCATGTCCCGGGCCAGGTCCCCCAGCTCCCCCAGCATGGCGGCCACATCCTTGCCGCCCCGGTACAGCCCGTCCAGCCGGGTCAGGGCCCCGGCGGCATCCCGCCGGAGGATACAGTCCATCAGCTCCACCGTCTGGACGCTGCCGGCCAGGCCCAGAATGTCCAGCACCGTGCGGCTGTCCAGCCGGCCCTGGGCCACCCGGCACTGGTCCAGCAGGCTCAGGGCGTCCCGCAGGGCGCCGTTGGCCATGCGGGCCAGGATCTCCGCCCCGTCGGGGGCCAGGGGAATATTTTCGGCCCCGGCAATGCGCAGCAGGTGCTTTTCCATATCCCGGGGCAGGATGCGCTTGAAATTGAAGCGCTGGCACCGGGAGAGAATGGTGGCCGGAACCTTGTGCAGCTCCGTGGTGGCCAGAATGAACATCAGGTGCTCCGGCGGCTCCTCAATGGTCTTGAGCAGAGCGTTGAAGGCCTGGGTGGACAGCATGTGGACCTCGTCGATGATATAGACCCGCTTTTTCAGCACCGTGGGGGTATAGACCGACTCGCTGAGCAGCTCCCGGATGTCGTCCACCCGGCTGTTGCTGGCAGCGTCCAGCTCCGTCACGTCCAGCAGGGAGCCGCTGTCGATGCCCCGGCAGGCCTCGCACCGGTTGCAGGGGCCCCGTCCTCCGGGTGCAGGCAGTTGACGGCCTTGGCCAGGATCCGGGCGCAGGTGGTTTTGCCGGTGCCCCGGGTGCCGGTGAACAGATACGCGTGGGCCGTGCGGCCCTCGGCCACCTGGCGCTGGAGCGTGCCGGTGATGTGGTCCTGGCCCACCACCTGGGAAAACGTCTTGGGCCGCCATTTGCGGTACAGTGCTGATACATGAAGCAGCCCTCCCTTTGCGTTTGCGTAAAAAATAAAACTCCTCCGCTGCCAGCCGCGGGGCCGGTGGACTCGCGGCACATGGATGATCCCTCTTAATGCTGCTCGGTTCCCCGCCTGACATGATTCGTGGGTATCCATTGCGCGAGACCGGCTCCGCAGCTGGCGGCGGAGGAGTCGTCATGCAGATATCCTATCACATTTTGCTCCCGTTGGCAACTGGAATTTTTTTCGCAGGGGGATTCATAGAAATTTAACACAAAAGCCGACGTTCCGCGCTTGTGAGAAAAAATTTTTTATGGTATACTCCAATAATACTGAGAAAGTATCTGCCGGCGGGCAGTTTTTTTAACGGAAGGAGACCGATATGGACTCAAACAACAGAAACAATCGAAACGGCGGAAACAAGAAAAACAACAAAAACCTGCGCAGCGTCATCTCTCTGATTGGCTGGGCCCTGGTGCTGACGCTGGTATTCAACTACATCCTGGCCGCCACCAGCGGCGGAAGGAGCTTTGAGGTCCCCTACAGCGAGATGATGGACCTGGTGGAGCAGGACCAGATCAAGGAGATCCAGCTGAAGGACGGCGTACTGTACGCCACCCCGGTGGACGGATATACCTATACCGAAAAGACGGACAACAAGTACCGGGAGCCCAAGACCTATACCCAGAGCGAAAAGTCCAAGCTGACCCTGTATACCACCTATCTGACGGACACCCGGCTGCTGCCGCTGCTGGATGAGCACAATGTGGAGTATTCCAGCCCCGTCAAGAGCTCCTGGAGCGTCCTGGGAGACATTCTGGTGATGTATGTCCTGCCGATGGTGCTGATGATCGGACTGTTCCTGCTGGTGATGCGGATCGCGTCCAAAAACGGCGGGGGCATCGGCGGCATCGGCAACGTGGGCAAATCCAACGCCAAGGTGTATATGGAAAAGCAGACCGGCGTCACCTTCAAGGATGTGGCCGGTCAGGATGAGGCCAAGGAGTCCCTGGAGGAGATCATCGACTTCCTCCACAATCCCGGCAAATACACCGCCATCGGCGCAAAGCTCCCCAAGGGCGCGCTGCTGGTGGGCTCCCCGGGTACCGGCAAGACGCTGCTGGCCAAGGCCGTGGCCGGCGAGGCCAACGTGCCGTTCTTCTCCATCTCCGGCTCGGACTTCGTGGAGATGTTCGTGGGTGTGGGCGCGTCCCGGGTCCGTGATCTGTTCAAGGAGGCCGCCAAGGTGGCTCCCTGCATCATCTTCATCGATGAGATCGACACCATCGGCAAATCCCGTGACGGCGGACGCTTCGGCGGCAACGACGAGCGGGAGCAGACCCTGAACCAGCTGCTGGCGGAGCTGGACGGCTTCGACCCCAGCAAGGGCGTTATCGTTCTGGGCGCCACCAACGGCCGGAGGTGCTGGATAAGGCGCTGCTGCGGCCCGGCCGCTTCGACCGGCGCATCACCGTGGACCGGCCCAATCTGGCGGGCAGACTTGCCACCCTGCAGGTCCACACCCGGAACATCCGCCTGGCGGAGGACGTGAACCTGGACAAGATCGCCCAGGCCACCGCGGGCTGCGTGGGCGCGGACCTGGCGAACCTGGTGAACGAGGCGGCTCTGCGGGCCGTGCGCAAGGGCCGCAAGGCCGTGAACCAGAACGACCTGCTGGCGGCCTTTGAAACCGTCATCGCAGGCTCCGAGAAGAAGGGCACCGTCATCACCCAGGAGGAAAAGCGCATCATCGCCTATCACGAGGTGGGCCACGCTCTGGTGGCGGCCAAGCAGAAGAATGCCCAGCCCGTCAGCAAGATCACCATCGTGCCCCATACCCAGGGAACTCTGGGCTACACCCTGCACCTGCCGGAGGAGGAAAAGTTCCTCATGTCCAGGGAGGACATTCTGGCGGAGATCCGGACCCTGCTGGCAGGCCGGTCCTCGGAGGAGATCGTGTGCAACACCATGACCTCCGGCGCAGCAACGACATCGAGCGGGCCACGGAAATGGCCCGGAATCTGGTGGCCCGCTTCGGTATGTGCGACGAGTTCGACATGATGGCCCTGGGCACCGTGCAGAGCCAGTATCTGGACGGCGGGTACTCCATGACCTGCGCCCAGGAGACGTATGCCGCGGCGGACCGGGCCACCATCGCCATCATCCGCCAGTGTCACCAGGACGCCAAGCAGATCCTCAGCGAAAACCGGGAACTGCTGGACAAAATCGCGGCGTATCTGCTGAAGAAGGAGACCATTACCGGCCAGGAGATGATGGCCATCATCGAGGGGCGGGACCCGGAAACCGTGGACAACTACGGCGCCACCCGGAGGAGGACCAGAAGCTGTTCCGTCCCTCCACCCCGGACGTGATCGATCCCCCGGCCAAGCACATCAATATCGTGTCCCAGCCTATCCCCATGCCGGACTTTGATAAGAAGGACGAGAAGCCGGAGGGGCAGCCCCAGGATAAGCCGGAGGACCAGAGCGAGCATGGCCAGAGCAAGGAATAAACAGCGGAAATAAGCATACCAAAAGGAGACGGGCCGCGGCCCGTCTCCTTTTGAGCTTGTCAAAAAAGGCGTTGCCCTTTTTTGACAGGCTGGTCTGCCAGGGATTGGCCCCAGTATGCCAGCCGATAAAGCGAAAACGTTTCCACGGATTCACCTTATTGAAACAACGTTTTTCGACTTGATTTTCTCATTGTTTTGTGCTATATTGGGATGGCATGTGAAAAGAGGAAGCGGAGGAAGGATCACTCCGCCTTGAGAAAGGGGGCGCCGCCGGATGGGCCTGTACATAGGAAAAGTGGATCGCAGATGGCTGTCCCGGGTGCTCCTGATCATGCTGGCGGACATCATCGGCATCATGGGCTCGTACCTGTTGGCCCTGTGGGCACGGTTCGACTTCCACTTTACGGATATTCCCCAGGAGTTTGTGGACGGATATCTGCACACCATCTGGTGGTGGGTGCCGGTCTGCCTGGCGGTGTTCTGGCTGTGCAACCTGTACAACAGCATCTGGCGGTTCGTCAGCGTGGATGCGCTGATGCGGATCATACTGGCCTATGTGCTTCTGGGCGGGCTGAGCTTTGCATGCGTGGCGCTGTTTGGGGTGCATATGCCCCGGTCCTATTATGTGTGGGGCCTGTTCTTCAGCTTCTTCTGCACCTCCGGCATCCGCTTTTTCTATCGCGGGGTGCGGTACCTGCGCAACCGGGCGCCTCTGGCCCGGAAAAATGCGGAAAACGTCATGATCATCGGCGCAGGCCAGGCCGGGCGGCAGCTGATCCGGGAATACGCCGTCAGCAGTCATCTCAACAGCCGGGTGGCCTGCATCATCGACGACAACCCCGCCAAGCGGGGCCGCATTCTGGAGGGTGTGCGCGTTGTGGGTACGCGGCGGGACATTCCCCAGGCCGCCAGGCAATTCGATATCGACAAGATCGTGTTCGCCATTCCGTCGCTTCAGGGCGCCGGAAGGCAGGAGATCCTCAATATATGCAGCACCACCGGCTGCCAGATCCAGGTGGTGCCGGGCATGTATCAGCTGGTCAACGGTGAGGTCACCATCAGCAAGCTCCGCCGGGTGGAGCTGCAGGACCTGCTGGGCCGGGATCCCATCCAGGTGAACCTAGGGGAGATCTGCGGCTATATCAACGACAAGACGGTTCTGGTCACCGGAGGCGGCGGCAGCATCGGCAGCGAGCTGTGCCGTCAGATCGCCCGGCACAAGCCCCGGCGGCTGGTGATCTTCGACATTTACGAAAACAACGCCTACGACATCCAGATGGAGCTGCGCCGGGAGCACCCGGAGCTGACGCTGGAGGTGTGCATCGGTCCGTGCGGGATCAGCAGCGGGTGGATAACCTGCTGGATACGTACCGGCCGGACCTGATCTTCCACGCGGCGGCCCACAAGCATGTGCCCCTGATGGAGGACAGCCCCAACGAGGCCATCAAGAACAACGTGTTCGGCACCTATAAAATGGCCCGGTCCGCCGCCCGGCACGGGGTAAAGCGCTTTGTGCTGATCTCCACGGACAAGGCGGTGAACCCCACCAACATCATGGGCGCGTCCAAGCGCCTGTGCGAGATGGTGGTGCAGATGATGAACCGGCGCAGCGAAACGGAATTTGTGGCGGTGCGGTTCGGCAACGTCCTGGGCAGCAACGGCAGCGTGGTGCCCCTGTTCGAGCAGCAGATCGCCCACGGGGGACCGGTGACGGTGACGCATCCGGAGATCACCCGGTTTTTCATGACCATTCCCGAGGCGGTGTCCCTGGTTCTGCAGGCGGGGTATTATGCCAGGGGCGGCGAGATCTTTGTGCTGGACATGGGCCAGCCGGTGAAGATCGACGACATGGCCCGGCAGCTGATCCGCCTGTCCGGCTATGAGCCGGATGTGGATATCCCCATCATCTATACCGGCCTGCGGCCGGAGAGAAGCTGTACGAGGAGCTGCTGATGGACGAGGAGGGGCTGCGGGAGACCGCCAACCAGCTCATCCACATCGGCCAGCCCATCAGCATGGACGACGAGGCCTTCTGCCGCCAGCTGGCGGTGCTGGAGCGGGCCTGCCAGTGCAACAGCCCGGACATCCGCCAATATGTGGCGGACATGGTGCCCACGTATCACCCCAAAACAGATCAAAGCTGAAAATGCGGTGATTGAAAACGAAAGACACCCCTGATGGGTTTCTTTCGTAACGATCTTCCTTTCCGAAGGCGGAGGTGAGCCTTCTTTTTTGACAGACTGAAGCATCCCTTTGGCGTTTCCGGCCAAAGGGATGCTTTTTGCGTGATGCGGCGGTTTCGCCGGCGGAGGGAAGCAGGGGAGCGCCTTTCCTATTTTCCGGCGGCGATCTTGTCCTCGGTCTCCTGGCGGATGGCCTGGCGCAGGCGGGTCAGATACGGGGAGAAGGCGGCGTTTTCCTGAGCGTAGGTGCGGTTCAGGTCGTACTCCCGGGGCTCCCAGGTGTCGATGGGAGACTCGTTGTGCTGGATGACGGCCTCAAACTTGTCCAGAGCCTTGTAAATGCGGGCCTCCGTGGTCTCCAGCGCCGCCATCTCCCGGTACAGTGCCCGCATCTGCGCATCATACGGGGCGGGCAGGGTGTCCACCCACACCAGCAGCTGCCGCTCCTCGTCGGCCTCGTCCGCCGCCGTTTTGCGGAAGGTGGGGATGTCGCCGGTAAAGCACTCGCCCAGGTCGTGGATCAGGCACATGCGGATAACCTTGTCCATGTCGGCCTCCGGAAACTCGTCCCGCATCCAGTAGGCCATCAGGGCAATGCGCCAGCTGTGCCCGGCCACGCTCTCCGGCCGGCGGCGGGAGGTGCAGCAGTGGCGGGTGGTGTCCTTCAGCCGCTCTGCCGTGTGCAGGGCGGACAGCAGCTCGGTGGGATTCATAACGGTTCTCCTTTTTTTCTCTCAGATTTCGACCAATTCGATCTCCGTGCCCCGGTCCCGGAGCAGGGCCAGCAGGGCCCGGACGGACAGCCACACCGTGGCGGTGTTGTCATTGGGATGAACGCCGATGCGGCCGCCGTCGAAATCCCGGTCCAGGCAGAAGCGGACAGCGTGGTCCCGGTCGTTCAGCAGCCCCAGCGGCGTCACGGAGCCGGGGGTCAGGTCCAGCAGCCGCAGCAGCTCCTCCGGGGAGGCAAAGCTCAGGCGGCGGGTGCCGTGACGGCGCTGGAACTCCTTCAGGTCCACCCGCTTGCCGCAGCGGACGGTGATCAGGTAATAGCTCCGCTTTTTGTCGTCCCGGACCAGCAGATTTTTGGCGTCGTCCTCCGGATACGGCATGTCCACGGCGGCGCACTCCTCCATGTTGAACACCGCCGGGTGCTCGGTGATCTCGAAATCCACGCCGTGGGCGCGGAGATAGTCATAGGTTTCCTGCTTGGTCATTGACCGGTTCCTCCTTAACGGGTTTTCTCCATTGTACCAGGCAGGGACGGCGTTTGCAAGCCGTCTGCGGATGCCACGCAAAAGCTGTCTGCCGGAGTGGAAGCTTTGTGCAGTATGCGAATTTTCTTTTGCAGGGAAAAGCGTTATAATCGGGCGTAGATTACACCGAAGGGGACAGGCTATGAGCATCATTTTCTTCGACATTGACGGCACCATCATGGACGTGAACGGCAGCATCCCGCCCTCCGCCGCAGAGGCGGTGCGGCAGCTGCGGCAGGCGGGGCATCACTGCATTATCAATACCGGGCGGCCCCGGATCGCCATGGAGCCCCAGCTGCTGGAGCTGGCATTCGACGGGCTGGTGTGCTCCTGCGGCCAGTATATCCAGCTGGACGGCCGGGTGCTGCGGCACGTGGGCTTTGACCGGGACGCCAGCCGGAAAATCCTGGAGGCCGGGCGGCGGTGCCTGGTGGATATGTACTTTGAGGAGGCGTCGCACATCTGGGTGGATACGCCCCACCACCACCTGAACCGGGAGCTGGAAAACGCCGTGAAGCGCCTGGAGCGGGGCGCGTCCGGGTGGGGCGCCTGACGGCGACCCGAATTTCCACTTTGACAAGGTGTGCGTCCTGGTGGGGCCGGACAGCCGGAGGGAGGAATTTCTGGCGGAGATGGCGCCCCTGTGCCAGATCATCGACCGAGGCGGCGGCATGTTCGAGCTGCCCATGCGGGGCTATTCCAAGCGTCCGGCTGCCGGGCCGTGGCCCAGGCCCTGGGCGCGGACCTGGCCGACTGCTACGCCATCGGCGACAGTCCCAACGACCTGGAAATGCTGGCGTGTGTGGGACACCCCCTGGTCATGGGTGACGCCCCGGCAGAGGTGCAGGCCCAGGCGGAATACGTCACCGCGCCCCTGCGGGAGGGGCCTGTACCGGGCCATGGTTCATATGGGCCTGCTGCACAAATAACAAAAGCTCCCGGTGCGAGGGCCGCCGGGGTGGTCGTAAAACAGTTTCAGTCCCCGCAGCCATGCGGTGTTTACCTGACGATCGTTCAAGGGCAGTTATTGCAGCAGATGGACAAATAAATCGTGCACTTCTATGCACCTTTCGGTGTACGGTGTGGGTATCCCTTGCCTCTCCCTGTGGGAGAGGTGGCCGAGCGCGGCGAGGACGGAGAGGGCAAACGGTGTGTGCACACAAATTGATCTTATTATTCAAAAAAGGCGGCAAGACCCTCTCAGTCACCTGCGGTGACAGCTCTCCCAAAGGGAGAGCCAAGGGGCTGCACCCTGCTGCATGGTATGTTGGCATAAGAAATGGAGCGTATCTGTGTCGATACGCTCCATTAACTGTTTTTGCGGACTTATTTACCGGGTCAGGAAGAACATCAGGCAAACAGGATGCTGATGATCCAGGTGCCCACATTGATCTCCTTGATCTTGCCGGTGAAGATCTTCACGAACACATAGGAGATCAGGCCGAAGGCGATACCATAGGAGATGTTGTAGGTCAGGGGCATGAACGCCACGGTGACAAAGCCGGTCACGGCAGCGGCGGGATCGTCCCAGGCGATGTTGCGGACGTTGGACATCATCAGCACGCCCACATAGATCAGGGCCGCGGCGCAGGCGTAGGTGGGGATCAGCTGGGCCACGGGGGACAGGAACATGGCGATGAAGAACATCACCGCGGTAGCCATAGAGGCAAGACCGGTGCGGCCGCCCTCGGCCACGCCGGCAGAGGACTCCACGAAGGTGGTGACGGTGGAGGTGCCGCAGACAGCGCCGGCGCAGGTAGCGCAGGCATCAGCCAGCATGGCCCGGTCCATATTGGGAACGTTGCCGTCCTTATCCAGCATGTTGCCGGCAGAGCAGGCGCCGTACAGGGTGCCCAGGGTGTCGAACATATCCACCATGCAGAAGGCCAGCATGGTGGTCAGCAGCATCACCACGAAAGCGCCGGTGCCGTTGGCGGCAATGAAGGCGGAGAAGTCAAAGCCGGACTTGAACACCGCGCCGAAGGCTGGGTGCCGAAATCGCGGAAGGCGCCGAAGAAGTCGGAGGTCAGGTTGGGGGCGATGGCAGAGGCATAGAAGCCGGGAACGGTGATCAGGCCCACCACATAATACACCACGGCAGCGCCAGGATGCCCCACAGCACCGCACCGCGGACCTTCTTCTTGCTCATGGCGCCGATGGCGAACACGGCCAGCAGAGTGACCAGCATGGGGAAGATGGTGGCCCAGGTCTGGTCGCCGGTGAACACGTTGAAGGAGTGCAGGTTCACGCAGGTGGAGGAATCGTTGACCACGATGCCGGCGTTCTGCAGGCCGATGAAGGCGATGAACAGGCCGATACCGGCGGAGATGGCCACCTTGACCTCGTGGGGGATGGAGTCGAAGATGATCTTGCGCAGACCGGTAACGGTCAGCAGCACGAAGATGATGCCGTCAAACAGCACCAGCACCAGGGCGTTGGCATAGCTCAGGCCCAGGCCCACACACACGGTGTAGACAAAATAGGCGTTCAGGCCCATTCCGGAGGCCTGCGCCAGCGGCAGATTGGACAGCAGGCCGATGAGCAGGGTGCCCACCACGGCGGAAATAGCGGTGGCCACATAAATGGCCCCGTAGCTGACGCCCAGCACATCGGTGCCGTCGCCAAAGGGGTTCGAGAACATACCGGCATTGACCATCAGAATGTAGCCATGGCCATAAAGGTGGTGATACCGGCCATGATCTCCGTCCGGACGGTGGAGCCCTTTTCGGTTACATGGAAGAAGCGATCCATAAACTCTCTCCTTTTATAAGTTTTCCGCTGCGCCTTCCGGGTGCAGCAAGTCCATTTTACCATCCCGGCCTTGTCCACGCAAGCCCCATTTTCGCCAATGACTGCCATTCTCTTCGGGGAATTGTGACAGTCGCTGTGAAAAGACTGCAAATTTTTGTGGAAATAACGAGGGTAAGCGGTGAGGACTGAGAAAAAGCACGATTTTGTGTAAATCATCTTGCATTCGCGAAAACTTTAGTTACTGGACGTGCAGCGTGTGTTTCGCTGCAGAGAGATTTAAAAAAAAGATAAGGAGAATGTACAAATGATTCTGGAACTCATCGCTACGATTCTGTCACTGGTAGGCTCCTGGATGGTCTATAAGAAGATGGGCCGTCAGGGCTGGGAGGGCATTGTCCCCATTTACAACACCTATGTCCTCTGCCAGGAGCTGTACGGCAACGGCTGGAAATTCCTCCTGCTCCTGATCCCCTTCTATAACATCTATTTCGGCATCAAGATGATGATCGACCTGGCCAAGGCCTTCAATCTGGCGCGGGCTTCGGCATCGGCTTCTGCTGCTGCCCTTCGTGTTCTGGCTGATCCTGGCCTTCGGCGGCGCGCAGTATAAGGACGGCAGCTACACCAACACCCAGCCCGACATGGTGGAGGATGTGGTCAACAAGGCCAAGGACGTCGTTTCCGGCAACCACAGCAACAACGAGGAGAATAATCAATAAGGCAAGCATTGACAAGCCCGTCCTGCGGTGACGCAGGGCGGGCTGCAGCTTGTCAAAAAGGATTTTTGACAAGCTGCAAAAGCATTTTCAAAACTTTCATGAAAGTTCTGAAAATGCGATGATTGAAAACGAAAGACACCCCTGATGGGTTTCTTTCGTAACTATCTTCCTTTCCGAAGGCAGAGGCAATCCTATTTTTTTGACAGTCTCAAGCCCGCCCTGCGGTGACGCAGGGCGGGCTGCTTTTTTACAGATTGACAGAAAAGGGGAGAGGCCGCAGCCTCTCCCTCTTTTGTTATCCTTGCCTTACTTGCCGAAGTAGCGGTTCAGCAGCCCCTCGAAGGCCTTGCCATGACGAGCTTCGTCACGGGCCATCTCGTGGACGGTGTCGTGGATGGCGTCCAGGTTGTACTTCTTGGCCAGCTTGGCCAGCTCGAACTTACCGGCGGTAGCGCCGTTCTCAGCGTCCACGCGCATCTGCAGGTTCTTCTTGGTGGAATCGGTGACTACCTCGCCCAGCAGCTCGGCAAACTTGGCAGCGTGCTCGGCCTCCTCCAGGCCGGCCTTCTCCCAGTACATGCCGATCTCGGGATAGCCCTGGCGATGGGCCACACGGGCCATGGCCAGATACATACCCACCTCGCTGCACTCGCCCTCGAAGTTGGCGCGCAGACCGGCAATGATCTCCTCGCGGACCTCGGCAGGAACGTCCTCGCCGAACACCTTGCCTACGCCCACCACATGCTCGGCGGCCCAGGTCTTTTCCTCGGCCTGCAGGGTGAACTTATCGCCGCTGACATGGCACACCGGGCACTCGGCCGGGGGATTCTCGCCTTCATGAACGTAACCGCAAACAGGACAGACCCACTTTTTCATAGTAAATTTCCTCCATTTTATTCAGCATTTATTGGTTTTGGGAACCGCTGGCTCCCTCATTGACTGAATGCAGTATAACACGGATGGAGCCGTTCTATAAGTTGCAATTGCAACAAACGGTAAAATTTTCCCGAAAGATTTTTACTCCTGGGGAGGATCGCTCTCCAGCAGCGTCTTGGCGCTGGCCGCCAGGCCCGCCAGCCCCTGGATCTCGCTGGGATGATGATCTTGGTGGCCTTGCCGTCGGCCATTTTCTGCAGGGCCTCCAGGCTCTTGAGCTTGATGACCTGGTCGTTGGGGGCGTTTTCGTTGAGCATCCGCATGGCGTCGGCCAGGGCCTGCTGCACCTTCATGATGGAGGTGGCCTCGGCCTCGGCGGCCATGATCCGGGCCTGCTTGGCGGCGTCGGCCTTCAGAATGGCGGACTGCTTCTCGCCTTCGGCCACCAGGATCTTGCTGGCCTTTTCGCCTCGGCCTGCAGGATGGACTCCCGGCGTTCCCGCTCGGCCTTCATCTGCTTCTCCATGGCGTTCTGAATCTCCCGGGGCGGCAGGATGTTCTTCAGCTCCACCCGGTTGACCTTGATGCCCCAGGGGTCCGTGGCCTCGTCCAGGATGGCCCGCATCTTGCGTTGATGGTGTCGCGGGAGGTCAGGCTCTGGTCCAGCTCCATCTCGCCGATGATGTTGCGCAGGGTGGTGGCGGTGAGGTTCTCAATGGCGTTCATGGGATACTCCACGCCGTAGGTATACAGCTTGGGGTCGGTGATCTGGAAATAGATCACGGTGTCGATCTGCATGGTGACGTTGTCCTTGGTGATCACCGGCTGGGGGTCGAAGTCCGCCACCTGCTCCTTCAGGCTGACCTTCTTCACCACCCGCTCAATGAACGGGACCTTCAGATGGAAGCCCACGCCCCACACGGAGTGGAACGCGCCCAGGCGCTCCACCACATAGGCCTTGGACTGCTGCACGATATAGATGTTGCGGACGATGACGATGAGCACCAGCACCACCAGAATGGCGATGGCAACCGCGCCGGGGACAGAGATGTTGCTTGGCATGTGATTTTCCTCCTGTTTTTAATATAAGTAGTGTTTACGGACTTACACGGGCTCCACGAACAGGCGCACGCCCTCCATGCGGACGATCTTCACCTGTGCGTTGCGGGGAATGGGCTGGCCGCTTTCGCTGCGGGCCGTCCAGGTCATGCCGCCCACAAACACCGCCCCGGTGGGCACGGCGTTGTCGATGGACTCGGTGACCCGGGCCGTCTGGCCCAGGACACGGTCGGCGTTGGTGGCGGTAACGTCCTTGTGCAGCAGCTTCTTCACCAAGGGGCGGGTGGCCGCCAGGCACACGATGGACACCACAAAGAACAGGGCAATTTGCAGCCACACAGGGCCGCCGCAGATGGCGGCGATGAGTCCCGCCACAGAGCCCACCACGAACCAGATGGACGCCAGCCCCACGGTGACGGCCTCCACCACGCCGAAAATCACCATGGCGGCGATCCAGATAATGGTCATCATATCGGTGGTTCCTCCTTTCAGACAAAGCCCCAGCGCCAAGGCCAGGGCCAGCGTCCCGGCCACTGCACCGAGACCCAGCCACTTTTCCCGGGGGGACAGATTGGCGAAAAACGCGGACAGCGCCGTTTTCAGGGTTTTCTCCGGCAGCGGCGGCGTATCCGGCGCGGGCTGCGCCGGGGCCTGCCGGGGCACCTCCTGGGAAAACAGCTCATCCAGGGACACCTGATACCGGTTGCAGATATAGAGGATCTTTTCAATCTCCGGATAGCCCCGGCAGGATTCCCATTTGCTGACGGCCTGCCGGGATACGTTCAGCTCCGCGGCAAACTGCTCCTGGGTCAGTCCCGCCCGGCGGCGTACCTCCTGCAGCCGTTCTCCAAAGGCCATGGCTCCGTCCCTCCGTTTCTCTTTGGCCTTATCCTATCGGAAACGGGCCGCAATGTCTACCAACCTCCGTTTGCACCGGGAAAAAATCCGACGTTTTCCCCGCAACCTCAGGTTGTCATGCTTCAGTATACTATAGTTTCGCCCGACGCGCCACAACATTTTGAAAAAACACACGTTTTTTACAGAGCTGCCTGTTTTCCTTGACAAATACCGTCTTCCCTTGTATACTGTAGCCATCTGAACAGAAAGGTGGTGCCCAGCATGAAGAACAATACCGTCATTATCGTGCCGGGGACCATCGTGCACCTGTAACGCGCCTGCCGGGGGAGGGAGCAGGCTCATTGCGGCTGTGGGAGCGTCCTCATGGGAGGGCGCTTTTTTTGCGCCCGGAAATCGTATCAGAAAAGAGAGAGTAAAAAAAAGAAAGGAAGTGTCTGCGCTTTCATGGAAACCACCCGAAAATTATCCCGGCGGGAGAAGCTGTCTCTCATCGGGAAGTATCTGCGCCCCTGCTGGGGGCACTTTGCGGCGGCGCTGCTGTGCGCATGCCTGGCCATGGTGTTCAACGCCCTGACGCCCCAGATCATCCGCATCACCGTGGACTCCATCCTGGGAACGGAGCCGGTCCGGTTGCCGGCATTCCTCATGCGGTGGCTGAGCTGGCCGGTGCTGGAGGCCCAGCCCCTGACGGCCCTATGGTGGGCGGCAGGCGGCGTCCTGCTGACGGCCCTGCTGCGGGGCGTTTGCAGCTACGGCCAGCGGCTCCAGCTGGCCCGGGGCTCCGAGAGCTATGTCAAGGGTATCCGGGACGACCTGTACCGCCACATCCAGTATCTGCTTCGCCTGGCACAAAAATAACCCCACCGGCGACATCATCCAGCGCTGCACCTCCGACGTGGACGTGATCCGCCAGTTCGTGTGCAATCAGCTGGTGGAGGTGGTGCGCACGGTGTTTCTCATCGCGCTGTACCTGTGCATCATGTTCTCCATGAACCTGCGGCTCTCGCTGATCTCGGCGCTGTTCATCCCCATCGTGGGCCTGTCCTCCGGGGTATTCTACAGGAAGATCTCCGGCCGGTTCCAGGCCGCCGACGAGGCGGAGGGCGACCTGACCACCTGCGCCCAGGAGAATCTTACCGCCGTCCGGGTGGTCCGGGCCTTCGGCCGGGAGCGGTACGAGGATGAGAAGTTCAACGCCAAGAATCAGCGCTTCTCCCAGCTCTGGATCCGGCTGGGAAAGCTGCTGTCCGTATACTGGGCCTCCGGTACCTGCTGACGTGCCTGCAGGTGATGGTCATCGTGGTGACCGGGGCCTGCGAATGCGTAGCCGGGCGGATGACCCTGGGCACCTTCGTGGCCTTCGTCACCTATAACGAGGCCCTGTCCTGGCCGGTCCGCTCCCTGGGCCGGGTGCTGTCGGACATGAGCAAGGCCGGGGTGTCCATGGACCGGGTGGCTATATCCTCAACGCCCGGGAGGAGCGGGACCTGCCCGACGCCGTGGACGCCGCGGACGGCGACATCGTCTTTGACCACGTCAGCTTTGCCTACGATGGCCAGCCGGTGCTGGAGGACGTGTCCTTTACCATTCACCAAGGGGAGACCTTTGCCATTCTGGGGGGCACCGGCTCCGGCAAGAGCACCCTGGTCCACCTGCTGGACCGGCTGTATGACCTGCCGGAGGCAGCGGCACCATCACCATCGGCGGGGTGGACATCCGCCGCATGAAGCGGGAGTCCCTGCGCCGCCAGATCGGCCTGGTGCTCCAGGAGCTTCCTGTTCTCCCAAACCGTGGGGGAAAACATCTGCGCCGTGCGGCCGGACGCCGGGGACGAGGCCATGCGCCGGGCCGCCGCCGTGGCTGCGTGGACGAGGCCATCTCCGCCTTCCCCCAGGGGTACGATACCGTGGTGGGCGAGCGGGGCGTCACCCTGTCCGGCGGCCAGAAGCAGCGGGTGGCCATCGCCCGGATGCTGATGCAGCAGGCCCCCATTATGGTGTTTGACGACTCCCTGTCTGCCGTGGACGCCGAAACCGACGCCAAAATCCGCGCCGCCCTCCGGGACACCCTGCACAGCGCCACGGTGCTGCTGATCTCCCACCGGGTCACCACCCTGATGCAGGCCGACCGCATCCTGGTGCTGGACGGCGGCCGGGTGTCCGCCCTGGGCACCCACCGGGAGCTGATCCAACAGCCCGGTATTTACCGGGATATCTATGACATCCAGATGCGCAGCGACGACCGCGCGCTGGTGGAGGAAGGAGGGAACGCCTGATGGCTGCCTTCGACGAGAAAGAGTATACAAAATCCTTTGACTGGAGCATCTGGAGGCGGCTTGCGCCCTTTGTGCGGCCCTTCCGCCGGGACTTCGTGGGGATGCTGGTGTTCAACGGTCTGTGTGCCCTGGTGGACGTGGCCATTCCCCTGTTCCAGCGCTACGCCATCCGGAACTTTATCCAGGCGGACTCCCTTCGGGGCATCGTTCCCTTCTCCCTGGTGTATCTGCTGGTAATTCTTTTACAGGCTCTGTCCGTGGTGGCCTTTGCCCGCAACTCCATGACCATTGAGATGAACATGGGCCGGGATATGCGCCGGACCCTGTTTCACCATCTCCAGACCCTGTCCTTCTCCTTTTACAACGTGACCCCCGTGGGATATCTGCTGACCCGGGTCATGAGCGATACCAACCGCATTGCCGGCATGGTGGCCTGGAATCTGACGGATATCCTGTGGGCGCTGTTCTATGTGCTGGGGACCTTTGCCGCCATGCTGATCCTGAATTGGCGGCTGGCGCTGGTGGTCATCGTCATCGTGCCTGTGATGGCGGTGCTCACCGGGTATTTCCAGAACCGCATCCTCCGGTGGAACCGGAAGGTCCGGAAGCTGAACTCCCGCATCACCGGGTCCTTCAACGAGGGCATCACCGGGGCCAAGACCACCAAGACCCTGGGCACCGAGGAGCAGACCGTCCGCACCTTCCGGGCCCTGACCCAGGAGATGCACGACGCCGGCATCGGCGCGGCCCGCTCAACGCCATCTATATCCCGCTGGTGCTGTTTGCCAGCACCATGGCCGTGGCCATCGTGCTGCTGCGGGGCGGGTATATGGTGTCCGGGGGACTGCTGGAGCTGGCCACTCTATCCACCTTCACCACCTATGCCGTGGGCATTTTCGAGCCCATCCAGATGACCGCCGCCAACATCGCGGAGTTTATCTCCCTCCAGGCGTCTATCGAGCGGGTCACGGACCTGATGGACAAGGTCCCCCAGATCCAGGACAGCCCGGAGGTGGTGGAAAAGTACGGCGACGCTTCCACCCCAAGCGGGAGAACTGGGAGCCCATCCGGGGCGAGATCGAGTTCCGGGACGTGACCTTCCGCTATCCCGACGGCGGTGACAACGTGCTGGAGCACTTCTCCCTGCACATTCCCCAGGGGGCCACCGTGGCCATCGTGGGCGAGACCGGCGCGGGCAAGAGCACCCTGGTGAACCTGGCCTGCCGGTTCTTTGAGCCACGGAGGGCAGATCCTCATCGACGGGGTGGATTACCGGCAGCGCAGCCAGCTGTGGCTCCACAGCAACATCGGCTATGTGCTCCAGGACCCCCATCTGTTCTCCGGCACCGTCCGGGAGAACATCCGCTACGGCAAGCTGGACGCCTCCGATGCGGAGGTGGAGGCCGCCGCCCGGGCCGTGTCCGCCGACACCGTGGTGGAAAAGCTGGACAAGGGCTGGGACAGCGACGTAGGTGAGGGCGGGGGACGCCTTTCCACCGGTCAGAAGCAGCTGATCTCCTTCGCCCGGGCCGTGCTGGCGGATCCTCGGATCTTCGTGCTGGACGAGGCCACCTCCTCCATCGACACCCAGACCGAGCAGCTGATCCAGCAGGCCATCGACCACCTGCTGCGGGACCGGACCTCCTTCCTCATCGCCCACCGGCTGTCCACCATCCGCAAGGCGGACATGATCCTGGTGGTCCGGGACGGGCGCATCGTGGAGCAGGGCACCCACCAGGAGCTGCTGCGCCGCCGTGGCTATTATCACGACCTGTACAGCAAGCAGTTCGCCGAGGAATCTGCTGCCCGCATCCTGCAATAATTTTCCAATAACTGGAAGCCCCGGCAGCGCCGCTGCCGGGGCTTTTTCCTGCTCCGGGCCGGGCGCCTTTTCCGCATTGTCCCCCTATGACGGACACCCTCTCCATTGGCATTTTCGGCTGATTTCCCGCTATAGTGTGCAAACTCCGTGAAAATTCTGACGAGCCATTTGCTGCGCTTGCCGATTTTTTCACATATTTGTACACTGCGCAAATACAGGCGTTTGCCGTGTCGGGCATTGTTAAAACCTTGACCGCTATTTTGCGATACGGCTTCCATTTTTTTCCAAAAACCATTGCCAAGCCCAGGGAATTTCGATACAATATTTCCCGTAATACAAAAAGAAGGAACCTGCAACATGTGATGTGGGACCAAAATTCGAGGAGGTCTTTCATGAAAGTACTCGTTATCAATGCCGGCAGCTCGTCTCTGAAATATCAGCTGCTGGATCCGGAAACCGGCCATCTGCTGGCCAAAGGCCTGTGCGAGCGCATCGGCATTGACGGAAAATTCACCTATAAGCCCAGGTGGAGGGCAAGGCCGTGATTTCTGCGGCCGACGTGCCCATGCCCACCCACTCCGAGGCCATCCAGGCGGTGCTGGCCGCTCTGGTGGACCCGGTCAACGGCGTCATCTCCTCCATGAAGGAGATCGACGCGGTGGGTCACCGGGTGGTCCACGGCGGCGAGAGCTTCGCCAGCTCCGTTCTCATCACCGACCAGGTGATGCAGGCGGTGGAGGACTGCACCCCCCTGGCGCCTCTGCATAACCCCGCCAACATCATCGGCATCGAGGCCTGCCGGGCGGTGCTGGGCCACGACGTGCCCCAGGTGGCGGTGTTCGACACGGCCTTCCACCAGACCATGCCCGAGCACGCCTATCTGTACTCCATCCCCTATGAGTATTACGAGAAGGACAAGATCCGCCGCTACGGCTTCCACGGCACCTCCCACCGCTATGTGTCCCTGCGGGCGGCGGAGCTTCTGGGCAAGGACCCGGCGGAGCTGAAGGTGGTGTCCTGCCACCTGGGCAACGGCTCCTCCCTGGCGGCAGTCAAGGGCGGCCGCTGCGTGGACACCTCCATGGGCCTGACGCCTCTGGCGGGCCTGCCTATGGGCACCCGGGCCGGTGATATGGACGTGGGCGTGGTGGAGTTCATCGCCAACAAGTACGACATGACCATTTCCGAGGCCGTGAACCTGCTGAACAAGGAATCCGGCATGCTGGGCCTGTCCGGCGTGTCCTCCGACTTCCGGGATCTGGAGCAGGCGGCGGAGAAGGAAAATCACCGGGCCACCGTGGCCCTGGAGATCTTCGAGTACCGGTACGCAAGATGATCGCCGAGTATGCCGCCGCCATGGGCGGCGTGGACGTGGTGGTATTCACCGCCGGCGTGGGCGAAAACGCACCCGAGACCCGGGCCCACATCCTCCACGGTCTGGAGTTCATGGGCATCACCTGCGACCCGGAGAAGAACAACTGCCGGGGCAAGGAGCAGATCATCTCCCAGGACGCGCGCCCGTCATCGTCATGGTGATCCCCACCAACGAGGAGCTGATGATCGCCCAGGACACCATGGAGCTGGTCCTGGATCAGGAGTAATCGCTTCAAATATTTCAAAAGGCCGCCCGTCCGGGCGGCCTTTTGAGCAGCTTGTCAAAAATCCTTTTTGACAAGCTGAGCAAGCATTTTCAGAACTTTCATAAAAGTTCTGAAATGCGGTGATTGAAAACGAAAGACACCCCTGATGGGTTTCTTTCGTAACGATCTTCCTTTCCGAAGGCGGAGGCAATCCTGCTTTTTTGACAGTCTGTCAAGAGGCCGGCCGCGGCAGGCGCGGGTTTCTTATCAGGAAAAAATATCCGTTTCGGCAGAAAATACCACCCGTCCTTATCGCTCTGCCGCTCGGTGACTCCAACCAAAAACTTAACGCGAAAACTCCATTACTTTATTGATTCTTTATGCTTTTCTGCGATATTTTAGCGCGATATATGAAAAATCCGAGAAATCTGTAACACTTCACAAAATGTTCGTTAAAACTTCGGTGCTTTGGCAATTGTAAACTTTCTGTGACTGTTATAGAATTAACACAAGCTGGCCCACCGATTGTGACGGGCCGGGCCGATAACAACAAAGGAGAGTGAATCTGTGTTTAAGAAATTCACCAATGGCTGCGTTCGCGTGGTCAACCGGTGGCTGCCGGATCCGTTCCTGTTTGCAGTCATCCTGTCCATCATCGTGTATGTGTTCGCGATGATCGCCACCAAGATGGGGCCGCTGAAGGTGCTCAATGCCTGGGGCTCCACCAGCGGCTTCTGGGGCCTGCTGGCCTTCTCCATGCAGATGGCTCTGGTGCTGGTGTTCGGCTCCGCCATGGCTTCCGCCAAGCCCTGCAAGAAGGCGCTGCGGTTCGTGGCCGGTATGTGCCACAACAACATGCAGGCCATCGTGGTCACCACCTTCATTTCCACCATCTGCTGCTGGCTGAACTGGGGCTTCGGCCTGATCGCCGGCGCTCTGCTGGCCCGCGAGGTTGCCAAGCGCGTTCCCACCGTGGATTATCCTCTGCTGATCGCCTCCGCCTATTCCGGCTTCGTCATCTGGCACGCCGGCCTGTCCGGCTCCATCCCCCTGCAGCTGGCCGAGGGCTACAAGCTGTTTGCCGGCACCGAGCAGGAAATGGTCCTGACCGCCTCCACCGCCGACACCATCTTCCACCCCATGAACATCATCATGTGCTGTGTGATTCTGCTGGTCATGCCCTTCGTGAACTATGCCATGCATCCCGACAGAGATCACGCCATCACCATCGACCCCACCCTGCTGCAGGATGAGGAGGACAAGACCTATGAGGTCAAGACGCCCGCCGACAAGATGGAGCACTCCCGCATTCTGTGGATCATCCTGGTAGTGGCCGGCTTCGCCTATATCATTTATTACTTCGCCACCCTGGAGGAGGGCAAGAACATCGCCTCCGCTCTGAACCTGAACATCGTCAACTTCATCTTCCTGTTCCTGGGCATTCTGCTGCACGGCGACCTGCGCCGCTATGTGGACGCCATCGGCGAGGCCGCTGCCGGCGCCTCGGGCATCCTGCTGCAGTTCCCCTTCTATGCCGGCATCATGGGCATGATGACCGTCCGCAACGACGCGGGCGTCTGCCTGGCCGGTGTGATCTCCGACTTCTTTGTCAGCATTTCCACCAGCGTCACCTTCCCCATGTGGACCTTCCTGTCCGCCGGTATCGTGAACTTCTTCGTTCCCTCCGGCGGCGGTCAGTGGGCGGTCCAGGCCCCATCGTTATGCCCGCCGCTCCCCAGCTGGGCGTGGAGCCCGGCCGCGCCGCCATGGCCATTGCCTGGGGCGACCAGTGGACCAACATGATCCAGCCTTCTGGGCGCTGCCTGCGCTGGGCGTGGCCAAGCTGTCCGCCCGGGACATCATGGGCTATCTGGTGATCGTCCTGCTGTTCACCGGCCTGGTGGCCATCCTGGGCTTCCTGGCCTGGGGCCTGTTCTTTGCCTGATCCCCTGCCCTGTAAATCAAAAGAGGCGCTGCCGCGGCAGCGCCTCTTTTTGCTATGGCTCTTATTGCTCCCGATACACGGCGGCGTCGAAGTCCCGCACCAGCTCCTGGCGCTTGGTGTCCATGACCTTCACCAGGTTGAACTCCTCAAAGGCCAGCCGCATGGCGAATTCCTTGGCCTCCTGAATGTCGTTGGTCTCGAAAAAGGGGAAGAAGCTCATCCCCGGAACGTTTTCCTTTTTCAGCAAAACCTGAAAGCGCATGGTCCGCATCCTCCTGCATGTGTGGTGTATTCTTTAGTATACCCCCGGCGGCGGAAAAAAGCAACGGCGCGATTCGCCCAAAAACTTCCTGAAAAAACCGGCAGATTTGCCGGAGGGAAAAATGCAAAAAAGCTCTTTTCTCCCGGGCCTGTGTCGTGTATAATAATCGGGTTGAAGCAATCACCAGAAAGTAGGGAGCACATATGAAGATCGGGTTCGACAACAACAAATACCTGACCCTCCAGGCCCAGCACATCCGGGCCCGGCGGGAGCAATTCGGCGACAAGCTGTATATCGAGTTCGGCGGCAAGCTGTTCGACGATTACCACGCCTCCCGGGTGCTGCCGGGATTCCAGCCGGACAGCAAGATCCGCATGCTGGCTCCATCCGGGACGACGTGGAGATCGTGGTGGTCATCTGCGCCGGAGACATCGAGAAGAAGAAGGTCCGGGGCGACCTGGGCATCGGCTATGATGAGGACGTGCTGCGGCTCATGGATGTTTTCCGGGGCCTGGGCTTTTATGTCGGCTCCGTGGTCATCACCCAGTACGCCGGTCAGCCGGCGGCGGACGCTTCATCAAGCGTCTGACGGCCCTGGGCGTCCGGAGCTATCGCCACTACCCCATTGCCGGGTATCCCTCGGACGTGGCCCACATCGTGTCCGACGACGGCCTGGGCAAAAACGACTATATCGAGACCTCGCGTCCCATCGTGGTGGTAACGGCCCCCGGCCCCGGCAGCGGCAAGATGGCCACCTGCCTGAGCCAGCTGTACCATGAGAACAAGCGCGGCGTCCGGGCGGGCTACGCCAAGTATGAGACGTTCCCCATCTGGAACCTGCCTTTGAAGCACCCGGTGAACCTGGCCTATGAGGCGGCCACGGCGGACCTGAACGACGTGAACATGATCGACCCCTTCCACCTGGAGGCCTACGGCAAGACCACCGTGAACTACAACCGGGACGTGGAGATCTTCCCGGTGCTCAACGCCATGTTCCAGCGGATCCAGGGCGCGTCTCCCTACAAATCCCCCACGGACATGGGCGTGAATATGGCGGCTTCGCCATTGTGGACGACCAGGTGTGTCAGGCGGCGTCCCGGATGGAGATCCTCCGCCGCTACTACGCCGGCATGGCCGACCGCACCCGGGGCCGCTGTGACGACGAGGTGGTGCGGAAGCTGGAGATCGTTATGCAGCAGGCCGGCGTCACGCCGGAGATCTGCCCTGCCGTGGCGGCCTGCCTGCAAAAGGCAGAGGAGACCGGCGCTCCCGCCGGGGCCATGGTGCTGCCGGACGGCTCCGTGGTCACGGGCAAGACCTCCTCCCTGCTGGGGGCCAGCGCAGCCCTGCTGCTGAATGCTCTGAAGGCCATGGCCGGCATCGACCACAAGCTCAAGCTGATCCCCGCCTCGGTCATCGAGCCCATCAGCCGCCTGAAAACCGGCAACCTGGGCCACCGGAATCCCCGGCTCCACTCCGACGAGGTACTCATCGCCCTGGCCATCTCGGGCCTGACCAACCCTCTGGCCGCCATGGTCCAGGAACAGCTCAGCAGCCTCCGGGGCTGCGACGCCCACTTCTCCGTCATCATCTCCGAGGAGGACGAGAAGCTCTACAAGCGTCTGGGCATCAACGTCACCTGCCAGCCCCGCTATGAGGTGAAAAAGCTGTACCACAAGTAAAAATCTGCCGGGACGGAGGATATCCGTCCGGCAGTTGCCTGCGAAAGGAGAAGCAAATGCAAAGCATCGCGGAAATTCTGGCCCGGGAGCTGGAAAAGCCCCTGGCCCATGTGCAGAATGTCATCAACCTGCTGGATGAGGGCAACACCATCCCCTTCATCGCCCGCTACCGCAAGGAGCTCCACGGCAGCATGGACGACACGGCCCTGCGGACCCTGGAGGACCGGCTGAACTATCTGCGGAACCTGGCCCAGCGCCGGGAGGAGGTCAAAAACGCCATCGACGGCCAGGGGAAGCTCACCCAGGAGCTGTCCGCCGCCATCGACAGCGCCGCCACCCTGGCGGAGGTGGAGGACCTGTACCGCCCCTATAAGCAGAAGCGCCGGACCCGGGCCACCGTGCCCGGGAAAAGGGCCTGGAGCCCCTGGCCCAGCTGCTGCTGGCTCAGGGCCGGGACTGCCCGGATCCGGAGACCGCCGCCGCCGGATTCCTGGATCCGGAAAAGGGTGTGGAGACTCTGGCCGATGCCTCCAGGGGGCCAACGACATCGTGGCGGAGCTGCTGTCGGACGATGCCGCCATCCGCAAGACCCTGCGGGAGCTGCTGCGCCGCCAGGGCCGGCTGCGGAGTGTGGCCGCCACGGAGGAGGACACCGTCTACCGCCTGTATTATGACTTTGACCAGCCCATCGCCAAGCTGGCCGGGCACCAGATCCTGGCCATCAACCGGGGCGAAAAGGAGGGCGTCCTCACCGTCACCGTGCTGCTGGACCGGGAGCTGGGTCTGATGACTCTGCGCCGGGCGGTGGTGCGTCCCGGGTCCCGGGCCATGGAGTTTATCAAGCCGCCTGCGAGGACGCCTATGACCGGCTGATCTACCCCTCCTGGAGCGGGAGGCCCGGTCCGATCTTACCGCCGCCGCCTGCGAGGGGCCATTGCCAACTTCGGCCTGAACCTGAAGCCCCTGCTGATGCAGCCTCCGGTAAAGGGCCATGTGACCATGGGCCTGGACCCCGGCTATGCCCACGGCTG